>Ga0325401_1000263_pt1 | contig 35294 bp, 23 predicted proteins | sample PopdelMetagenome_FD_205666 | JGI IMG/M metagenome (GOLD analysis project Ga0325401, IMG submission 205666) | Populus deltoides microbial communities from Bellville, Georgia, United States - Xylem-PdKOR-R2 | ecosystem: Host-associated > Plants > Phyllosphere > Stem > Wood/Secondary xylem | place...
GGCCATAAGTATTGGTCTGGACAACAACCTCGCAACGCTACTCGCCACCGAACGCGCCGCCGAAGCCCGCGCCCTGCGCCAGCAGGTGCGCTCGTTTTTGCTGCCCAACGTCACGGGTACAGCCTACCAGCAGAACCGCACCGTCAACCTAGCTGCCCAGGGCTTTTCGAGCGGCGGTGAAGAGTCGATGGGAGGTGGCATGGGCGGCGGAGCGCCTCCTATTCCCTCGTTTATCGGGCCCTTCAACACCTTCGACGCTCGGCTGAATTTCTCCCAAACCATCCTGAATCTAGCGGCGCTGCGCGAGTACAAAAGCAGCAAAGCCGCCGTGCAAGTCGCCGACCTTACCGCCCAGTTAGCCCGCGAGCAAGTCGCTACGTTTGTGGCCCTGGCGTATCTCACCACCCAGCGCAGCCAACTGGAAGTCGCCGCCGCGCGGGCCGACCTAGATCTAGCCGAAGCACTGCGCGCCCTGGCCGTGCAACAGCGCAACGCGGGCGTGGCCAATGGCATTGATGTGGTGCGGGCCGAGTCGCGCGCGGCGCAGGAGCGCCTGCGCGTGGTGCAAGCGGAAGCCAGCGCCGAGCAAACGCGCCTCGACCTAGAACGCGCCGTGGGTTTGCCGCAGGGCAGCGCCACCCAGCTCACCGATACGCTCACCACCCGTATCGACCCGCTGCCGGTGCTCGAAGTAGCCCTCCAACAAGCCCTCGACGCCCGCCTGGACACCCGCCTTGCCGAGCAAACTATCGAGCAAAAAGCCCTCGACCGCCGGGCCCGCGCCGCTGCCCGTTACCCCGTGGTAAATGCCATCGGCGACTACGGTCAATCGGCTAACACACCCTTCCGAAACGACCGTGCTACCCGCACCTACGGCGTGCAACTAAGCGTCCCCGTGCTTGATGGCGGCTACACCCGCGGCCGCGTCAATGCGGCCCTGAGTCAGCAGCGCCAAGCCGAGTGGGAGCTAGGCAACGCGCGCGGACAGGTGGAGCAGGATGTGCGGCAGGCGCTGGTAGGCTGGCGCTTGGCTGTGGCTCAGGTGCAAGCCAGCGACGAGCAGCTACGCCTTGCCAACCAGGAGCTGGACCTAGCTACCCAACGCTTTCGGGCGGGAGTAGCCGACAACACCGAAGTCATTGAAGCCCAAGCGGGCCTGGCCAACGCTCGGGCGCTGCGTGTACAGGCACTGGCTCAGTACGGCGCTGCCCGCCTCAACTTTGCCGCTGCCACGGGCGCGGCTCAATCTTTTCGCCTATGAGCTACCTAGCTAGGCAAGGCGCGGGCGGCATCGTTCGCGCTAACCTCCACCAGTGTATCCCTGTTTTATCGCCGTTTATTATTCACCGACCCTGCCATGGCACACTCTACTGATCCGGCCTCTGCTGCGCCCAGCGACACGCGGGCGTCTGCGCGCCGGCAAGTGGCCGACCCTTCCGACGCCCCCGATTTGAGCGCCCGTGGCCGCCGTACTGTCGCTAAGCAAGCCAACGACTCACCTGAGGAAGCCACTACGACGCCTATTTATAAGCGGCCGTGGTTTGTGGCGTTGGCGGCGCTGCTATTGCTGGCCGCTCTGTTCTTCGGCATTCGCTACTACTTGCACGCCCGCGCCCACGAATCCACCGACAATGCTTTTATCGAGGGCGACGCGGTGCGGGTGAGTCCGCGCACGGCGGGCACGGTGCGCCGGGTGTATGTGGAAGATAACCAGCAGGTAAAAGCCGGTACGCTGCTGCTGGAGCTAGACCCGCGCGACTACCAAGCTAGGTTGCGGCAAGCCGAGGCTAGCGTAACGAGCGCCCGCGCCCAGCAAGCAGCTACCGCCCGGGCCGCTACCGCCCGCCGCAGTGTTATTGAGCAGCAACGAGCCCAGCTGGCGGCCGCGGCCGCCGGCTTAGAGCAAGCTCAAGCCGAGGCACGCGCTGCCCAAGCCCAAGCTGGCCGCGATGCGCGCGACGAGCAGCGCTACGCCGAACTGTACAAGAACGACGCTGTTTCGCGCCAGCGCTACGACCAAGCCCTGACGGCCGCCCGCAGCTCGGCCGCGCAAGCCGATGCGGCCAACAAACGCACCCAAACGGCACGGGCGCAAGTGCGACAGGCGCAAGCTGCCGTGGCCCAGGCCACCAACGATTATCAGCAAGCTACCGAACAAATCGGCGTTGCGGAAGCGCAGATAGGGGAGGCCCAAGCCGCTGCGGCCGAAGCCGCCTTACAGCTATCCTACACCAAAATCTACGCCGCTGAGTCGGGACGGGTGACGCGCAAAGCCGTGGACGAAGGGCAGACGGTGGCCGTGGGACAGCAACTTATGGCTCTCACGTATGGTCAGCTTTGGGTGACGGCCAATTTCAAGGAAACGCAGCTAGAGAAGATGCGCGTGGGCCAACCCGTGGAAATAGAAGTGGATACTTACCCCGACGAAAAGCTACACGGGCGGGTGGAAAGCTTTCAGCGCGGCACGGGCGCCCGCTTTAGCCTGCTGCCGGCCGAAAACGCCACTGGCAACTACGTGAAAGTGGTGCAGCGCATTCCGGTGAAAATTGTGTTTGATGGCCAACCCAACCTGCACCTGCTAGCGCCCGGCATGTCGGTGGTGCCGGAAGTAGACATTAGCGCCGAACCCACCCGAAAGCCGACATCCCCCAACAACGCAAACTCCCGTCCGCCGTCCACGGCTAGGCGTTAGGCTGCTTTCCCCTCCCGAACTTACTCTGGTATTCATGGAACCCCAACCCGCTACCACGCAGCGCTGGAACACCGATTTAGATGCTTTCTTGGCTACCGTCGACCAGGAAAACCACGCTTTCAGCCAGAACCTGAAGCGGCAAGGCGAATTCTACGCACGCACGGCGCGCCCGGCCCTAGACGCCGCCGCCGATGCTTTGCGCCGCCACGACCGCACCTGCGAAACCGGCCTCGACCAACACCGCATCTACCTGATTGTGCGCCGCCCCGAAGGGCCGGTGGAGTTTCAATATGCCGTAGTCGCTGAGGCGCGCATCGAAGGCGTCACTCCCTACATTCATTGCTGGTTTGAGGAAAACAAGCTAGCCGAAGCAGGTCTCGAAGACTCCGGCAAAACGGCAGCTGAGGCCAACCAGCAGCAAGCTGGAGAGGAGGATGACAAAGAGGAGGGCGAGGACGATGAAGACGAAGGAGAAGAGCAGGAGGGAGACGACAAGAAAAAGGACGATAAAAAGCCTAAGCGCACCAAAACCATCGAGCTACTTAGCACTTGGAGCGCCGAGCGGCAGATTGAGAGCGTGACCCAAGAAGAAATTCTTGCTGACTTCGTAACGCATTACAAAGAAGCGGTGTCGCGCTTGCGCACGCACCTGCACGCCACGCCGCTCCCCGAGCAAGCCTGATTTCAACCCATGCCCCAGACCAAGCGCCCTAAGAAGAAAGCCGCCAGCGGCGAAGTAGCCGGCAACCTCAAGTGGGCCATTGCCGTCACCGTGGCCATGGCCACTTTCATGGAGGTGCTGGACGACACGAGCGTATCGGTGGCCTTGTCGCAGATTGGCGGTAACCTGAGCGCCGCCGAGGATGAAGTGACGTGGGTAGTAACGGCGCAGCTAGTGGCCAAGGCCGTGGTGTTGCCCGTTGCCGGCTTCATGGCGTCGGTTGTGGGGCGGGCGCGGCTGTTTTCGATTTGCCTGTTGGCTTACGGTGCCACCTCGCTGCTGTGCGGTTTTTCGGGCAGCATTGAGTTTCTGGTGTTTATGCGGGTGGTGCAGGGCTTGTGCGGTGGTATGCTTTCCCCCATGGCCCAAGCCATCCTCACCGATTCTTTCCCGCCGGCCCAGCGCGGGCTAGCTTTTGCCGCCTATGGGGTAGCTACCGTGGTAGCGCCCACCGTGGGGCCAACGCTCGGAGGTTATTTGGTGGATAATGCGAGCTGGAACTGGGTATTTTTCGTGAACGTGCCCGTGGCCATCGTCACGGCCTTTCTGGTGTCGGTGCTGGTGCACGACCCGCCCGCGCTGGTGAAAGAGCGCGCCGCCAAGTGGGCCGGCGGCCTCAAAATTGACTATGTGGGGCTAAGTCTGCTGGCGGTGGGGCTCAGCGCTTTGCAGTTTGTGCTCAGCCGCGGCGAGCGGAAAGAATGGTTTTCGTCGGGCCTGATTGTGAGCCTTTCGGTGGTGGCAGCGGTGGCGCTCATCGGGGGCATCATCTGGGAGTGGCGCGCTAAAGACCCCTTCATCGACCTACGGTTGTTGAAGCGCCGCAACTTCACCGCCTCGGTGTTGGTCATGTTTGCCGTTGGTATGGTGCTGTTCAGCAGCTCCACCCAATTGCCCTTGTTCCTGCAAAATCTGCTGGATTACTCGGCTGTAAAAAGCGGGCTAGCTATTTCGCCGGGCGGGGCGGTCGTGCTGCTGCTGATGCCCGTGGTCGGCGTGTTATCGTCCAAAGTACAAGCCCGTTGGATGATCTTGTTTGGGCTGCTAATTAGCACGTGGGCGCTGTTTCATTATGCTGACGTACTTAGCTCTGACATCGATTTTGCCAGTGTCGCGAAGGCGCGTGTGTTTCAGAGCGCCGGGCTAGCTTTTCTGTTCGTCCCGATTAGCGTCGCCGCTTACGTCGGGTTGCCGAAAACCAAAACCAACCAGGCCGCCACCCTCATCAACCTAGCTCAGTCGCTGGGCGGCAGCTTCGGCATTGCCGCCATCACCACCCTGATTTCGAGACGGACGCAGTTTCACCAGAGCCGCATCATCGACAACCTGAACTTCTCCAACTCCGTCTACGAATCGAGCTTGCAGGACCTGACCGCCTCCCAAGCCGCCACCGATGGCAGCCTCGTAGATGCCGCCCAGCGCGCCCAAGCCAGCGTGTACGGCGCCGTGCAGCTGCAAGCCAACGTGTTGTCCTATGTCGATGCCTTCTACCTGCTAGCCTTCGCCTGCCTGCTAACAATACCGTTGGTATTCTTGCTGCGCGCCAATAAGCCCGGTCAGGATAGTGAAGGCGCCGCCGCGGGTTAGGAGAGGCAGAGCTTTTTTTTAAGGGATTTTTAAGTGTCCTGCTGAGTTACATGAAGCATCTCTGTCGCTTCGTTGCCCAATGTAGAGACACATACTTGTGTCTCCTCGCGTTGCTGCTGTTGTTAGCCTAGGTTGCTCTAGCGTTAATCGTTCAACGGGGAGACGCAAGTATGCGTCTCTACAGCGTTCTGGCGTCTGCAACAAAGCGGTGGAGATGCTTCGCTCAGCTCAGCGGGTCTTGAGATTTCTAAATGATCTTGTGAATCCTAGCCTAGCTTACTTAAGCAAAGGCGCGTGAATCTTGCGCAGCGTCTTCACCGGAATCTTAATGATTTCCCGATCATAAGTCAGCAGGCCGTTGATTTCGCCTTCCACGTCGGTAGTTTGGGTGTAGACGGCCGCTGAGAGGCCTTTGGTCTGGTAGTATTCCACAATCTTGGCGTACTTCTTTCGGTAGGCCTCTTCCACGGCTTTGGCATCCTTATAGGTCTGGTATCCCCAGTTGCGCATACCGGGGTTCCATAGGTGACCCTCGATGGGCCAGCCAATACCTCCAAATTCGCCAATCACCACGGCTCGGTTTGACTGGGCTTGCGGTGCCCTAGGTTCCGGCTCGTAGGTGTGGATATCGTAGAAGTGGCCCGCACCCCGGTCGTTCCAACCGCTGACGGCGTTGACCAAACGGCTCGGATCGAGGTTCTGCACTTGGGCGGCCAAGCGGGGGTTGTCGTACTCGCCCCAGCCTTCGTTGTGCACCACCCACGTCACGATGCTCGGGTGATTGTAGAGGCGGTCGACGAGGCGGTGCAGTTCTAGCTCAAACTGCTCTTTGGCCACTGAGCGGCGCAGTGGCTCCTGTACGGCGCCCTGCCGCTCGTTCTGGGCCGGTATGTCGAAGAAACCCGAGGGCATGTCTTGCCACACCAGCAGGCCTAGCCGGTCGCAGTGGTAGTAGTAGCGGTCGGGCTCTAATTTGATGTGCTTGCGCAGCATATTGAAGCCGGCCTGCTTGAGGAAATCTAGCTCGAACACCATGGCGTCGTCGGAGGGCGGAGTGAGCAAGCTAGCCGGCCACCAACCCTGATCGAGCGGGCCGTTTTGGAACACAAACTTGTTATTCAGCAAGAGCACCGGCTGACCAGGTATCGGCCCAGGCCCCAGGGAGATTTTGCGCATGGCGAAGTAGCCCGTTACCACGTCGAGAGGGGTGCCCGTCACGGTAGCTTTGGCGAAGGCCGCGGCTACGGCTCGTTCGTTGCGGGGGCGCTGGTTGCGAGGCATGTCGCCGAACGGATCTTGCACCGTTACCAGCTCCGTTTTTAGGTCGTAGAGGAAAGGGTTGTCGGGCGACCAAAGCTTCGGGCTAGGTAGGTTAAGGTAGGCTACTTGCCCGGCGCGCACGAGCGTAGTGGCGACGGTCTTTTTGCCGTCCATGGCGGTGAGGCGAATGGCGGTGGTGAAGTCGTTGGTGGGCCGGTGCATGAGAGCTTCCACCCGCAAGCGGCTGGAGTCTACCTCGGGCGTTAGGCGCACTTCCTCCAGGTAGCCGGCCGTAGGCACGGGCTCCAGCCACACGGTTTGCCAGATGCCCGACACGGGCGTGTACCAAATGCCGTTGGGGTTAAGAATCTGCTTGCCACGGGGCTGCTCGTCGGTGGAGGTGGGGTCGATGACACCTAGCGTGAGCTCATTGTCGCCGCCCGCTTTCAGGAAGTCAGTTACGTCGAACGTGAACGGATCGGAGCCGCCGGTATGCGAGCCCACTAGGCCCCCATTCATCCACAGGCTGCATTGGTAATCGACGGCGCCGAAGTGCAGCAATACCCGCTGGCCCTGCCACGCCGCCGGCACGGCCACGCGTCGCCGGTACCACAGGCGCTGATCGGAGCGCAGCGGCTTGGTAACACCCGACAGCGTCGACTCTAGGCAGAAAGGCACCAGAATTTGTCCGTCGAAGGCTGTAGGAGTGGGGGCGGTTTGGGCCGTAATGGCGTAATCCCACTGGCCGTTTAGGTTAAGCCACTGCGGGCGCACCATTTGGGGGCGCGGGTACTCGCGCCAGGCGTTGTCGGGCGTCACTTTTTTGGCCCAGCGGCTCATGATGGGGGCTTTCTGCACCTGCGCAGTAGCGGGGGCAGCTGTTTGGGCGCGCAAGGGACCAAGGAGCGTTAGGCTCAGTCCGGTGAGCAGGCCTAGGCGGCGAAAGAACTTCATTCGGTTAGATGGAAATTAGGTGAGTGGGAACGTGTTGTAAGTAAGTACTTTGTTGGCACAGCGCCCTAGCTGCCGCTGCTTTTTAGTAGACTAGAATGCAGCATATGCCTAAAGGCACGTCTACTTCGCTGATCCTAGGCAAATTTTCCGTTCTTGGCTTCCGGTGTTTCTTCCGCGGAGCAGCTAGGTAAGGCGTTGCGCGGCCATCCTGCACGTTGACCTGATCTGTTGTGGCTTATTCTTCCTTGTCTTGTCGAGTAATGGCCTGCTGGCGCCTGTCGCTTGGTAGTCTTATGCGGAGTAGTGTCGTGTTGCTTGGCACACTCGGGCCGCTAGTTGCGCAGGCCCAGGCTCCGGGCACGCCGGTTGCGCTGCGGTGCGAGTACCTGCCCAACCCACTTGGCCTCGACGCCCCGCATCCGCGCCTTACTTGGCAGCTCCATGACCCCCGCCGCGGCGCCGTGCAAGCGGCTTATCAACTTACCGTCGGTACCGATTCGCTGGCGGTAGCACGCGGCAGCGCTTCGGCCTGGACCTCGGGCAAAGTAGCCTCCGGGCGGCAGTTGGTGCCCTACGCCGGGCCGGCCTTGCAGCCCTTCACGAAGTACTTCTGGCGCGTGCAGACGTGGAACGGGGCGGGCGTACGCGGCTCAGGCAGCGCCGTAGCTAGCTTCGAAACGGGCCTGATGAATCAGAAAAACTGGCGGGGCGCCTGGATCAGCGATTCTCGTGACGTAGCCTTGAAGCCGGCCCCTTACTTCCGCACCACCTTCGAGCTACCGAAAGCCGTGCGTAAGGCGCGGGCCTACATTGCCGTGGCGGGTCTGTACGAGCTCTACATCAACGGGCGCAAGGTGAGCAACCACCGCCTCGACCCCATGTACACTCGCTTCGACCGGCGCACCCTGTACGTGACCTACGACGTGACGCCCTACCTGCGACCGGGTAAAAACGCGGTGGGCGTGCTGCTAGGCAATGGCTGGTACAACCACCAATCGACCGCCGTGTGGTACTTCCACGAAGCGCCTTGGCGCAACCGTCCGGCATTCTGCTTCGACCTGCGCCTTACCCAAGCCGACGGCAGCGTGAAGACTATTACTTCCGATATCAGTTGGAAAACGGCCCTGAGCCCGTTGGTCTTCAACAGCATTTACACGGCTGAGCACTACGACGCCCGCTTGGAGCAGCCGGGTTGGAACACCAGTGACTTTGACGATTCAAAGTGGAAGCCTGCCATCTACCGTAGCGCCCCTTCTGACCACGTTGTGGCGCAAGCCGTGCCGCCCATTCGCAACGTCGAAACCGTGCCGACTAAGACCCTCGCCAAGCTCAACGATACCACCTACGTATTCGACCTAGGTCGCAACATTGCTGGCGTTAGTCAGCTCCGAGTGCAAGGCCCAGCCGGTACCACGTTGCGCCTCAAGCACGCCGAGCGCCGCTACCTCAATGGCCACGTCGACCAATCGAACATCGATGTGCACTACCGACCCACCGACAAGAGCGACCCGTTCCAGACGGATATTTACACGCTCCGGGGCCAGAGTGAGGAGACCTTTATGCCCTTCTTCAATTACAAAGGCTTCCAGTACGTGGAGGTAACCAGCAGCCGACCGCTGGCGCTGACCAGCAGCAGTCTGACGGGTTACTTCATGCACAGCGACGTGGCGCCCATTGGCAAGGTAGCTTCCGCTAGCCCCATGCTAAATACGCTCTGGTGGGCCACGAACAACTCCTACCTCTCGAATTTGTTTGGCTACCCCACCGACTGCCCCCAGCGGGAAAAGAACGGCTGGACCGGCGACGCCCACATTGCCAGCGAAACGGGCCTCTATAACTTCGACGGCATCACGGTGTACGAAAAGTGGCTGGCCGACCACCGCGACGAGCAGCAGCCCAACGGCGTGCTTCCCTCCATCATCCCCACCGACGGCTGGGGCTACGAGTGGGGCAACGGTCCCGACTGGACCAGCACCATTGCCATCATCCCCTGGAACTTGTACCTGTTTTATGGTGACACGAAGGCGCTGGCGGATTGCTACGACAACCTCAAGCGCTACGTCGACCACATTGAGGCACAAAGCCCCGCGGGCCTGACCGACTGGGGCCTAGGTGACTGGGTGCCGGTGAAGTCGAAGTCGCCGGTAGAGCTGACGTCATCAGTGTATTACTTCACCGATGCTTCGATTCTGGCCAAAGCGGCGAAGCTGCTGGGCAAACCAGCCGATCAGGCCCGGTACGCGGCGCTGGCGCAAAAAATACGCAACGCCATCAACGCCAAGTACCTAAATCGACAAACCAACCTCTACGGCACCGGCGTGCAAACCGAGCTGAGCGTGCCGCTGTACTGGGGCGTGGTACCCGACGAACTGCGGGAGAAAGTAGCCGCCAACCTAGCCCGCCGGGTAGCCGCCGACAACTTCCACCTCGACGTGGGCTTGCTCGGCACGAAAGCGATTCTAAGCGCACTGAGCGAAAATGGGCAAGCCGACGTAGCCTACCGCCTAGCGGCCCAAGACACCTACCCCTCGTGGGGCTGGTGGATAACCAACGGTGCCACGACGCTCTACGAAAACTGGCCTATCGATGCGAAGAGCGACATTTCCATGAACCACATCATGTTCGGCGAAATCGGAGCGTGGCTCTACAAAGGGCTAGGGGGCATCAAGCCCGATCCGCAGCAACCAGGCTTCAAGAACGTGCTCCTGACGCCAAACTTCGTAACCGGCCTTGACCAGTTTGAAGCTTCCCACACGGGGCCGTATGGCGTCATTCGCTCAGCATGGCAAAAGGTAGGGGCAGGGGTGAAGTACTCATTCACAGTACCCGCCAATTCTACTGCTACTTTGACTTTGCCTGTGTCTGCGGGGCAGCGGGTGTATGAAGGCGGCCGGCCGCTAACCGCCTCCATACCTAGCTTTCAATTGCTGCAAGCTAAAGGTGCTGCCCAGCAATACCGCGTGGCGGCTGGGGTTTACCAGTTAGAAATCAGGTAGTCTAGGAACCGTCGTTGCCCGGTGTAGAGACACATACTTGTGTCTCCTCGCGTTGCTGACGTTGTTTGTCTAGGATGTTCTAGCGTCAGTCGTTCAACGAGGAGACGCAAGTATGCGTCTCTACCGCGGGCAACGGCGTGGGTTTACTTCGTCCCGATTTCCAGTTCACCGCCTTCGCGGAAGAGGGTGTGGTCGACGAAGTAGCCTTGGTTAGTTTTTCCGTTCACCTTGATGGAACCTAGGTTGCGGCTTGTGCCGGGCTTCTTGATGGTTACGACTTTGCCCTCATTTGTCTTCCACCGAATCTCGTCGAAGAGGGGCACGCTGACGATATATTTGGCGTCGGCGGCCGAGAGGGGGTACAAGCCCATAGCGCTGAACACGTACCAGGCCGACATTTCGCCGGCGTCATCCATGCCGGAGTAACCTAGGCCATCTTTGCCCATGCCGTAGAACTTCTCCATAATCTCATCAAGGCGGCGCTGCGATTTTTCGGGCTTGTCGATGAAGTAGTAAGAGAAGGGCGTTTCGTGGTCGGGCTGGTTGCCGTGGCAATATTGTCCGATAAAGCCCGATACGTTGCGGGCAATATGGTTGGGGTTCCACGGCACCGTAAATAGCGAATCGAGCTTGGCTTCGAAAGGCTGGGCGCCGCCGTACAGGGCAACTAAGCCGGGCATGTCGTGGGGGGCGAAGAAGGACACTTGCCAGGCGTTAGCCTCCCGGTACATGTACTCATAGTAGGGATACTTCGGGTCAAAGGGCTTCACCCAAGTGCCGTCGGACCGCCGGCCGCGCATGAACTTGCGGTTGGGGTCGAACACGTTCTTGTAGTTCTTCGACCTAGCCATCATGATCCGGTAGTTGGTAGTGTCACCGAGGATTTTGGCGAGTTGGGCCACAGCGTAGTCGTCGAAGGCGTACTCCAGCGTTTTCGACACGCCGGCTTTATCCTTGGTTTCCACTTCCGGGTTTGAGACTTCGTTGGTGGAGATGTAGCCTTTCTGGATGTACTCCGTGATGTGCGGGCGCGTGCCGCCTTCCACCGTGGCGTTGCGCAGCAGGAGCCGGTACACATCCTTCACGTCGAAGTCGGTGATGCCGCGTTGGTAGGAACCAGCCACAAGGGCCGCGGCATGGTCGCCGTGGAAGAACGTGGGGATAAAGCCGGTTTTGGTACCCACGTCGTGCAAGGACTTAATCACGTCGGTGGCTACTTGGGGGCGGAGCATGCCCTCTAGCAAGTCCTTGTTGCGGTACGTATCCCAGAGGGAGGGCTCGGTGTAGTAGTTGAAGCTAGCTTTCACCACGTTGCCCTTCACGTCGCGGTACTCGCCGTTGGAGTCGCTGCGCAGGGCTGGCCACAGGAAGGAGCGATACAGGCAGCTATAGAACATTTGCTTCTGCTTGGGCGTCCCGCCTTTCACTTCTACCCGCGACAGTAAGCCGTCCCACGTCTTGGCGGCCTCTTGGTGCACGGCCTCAAAGGAGCGGCTGCCAATCTCTTTCTCCAGGTTCTCCTTGGCGTTCTGCACGCTCACGAAAGAGATGCCCACCTTCAGCTCCACGGGCTTGCTGCCGCCGTCTGGCAGGCGCACCAACGCTAGGCCTTCTCTCGTGCCTTTGCCTTGCACATCCAGGTTCTGCATGTTCTCGCTGAGCACGGCGTAGAAGTACACGGTTTGGCGGCCAGTTTCCTGGAATCCTTGCACGGCAGCGTCGCCAGCTTTCTCGATGTTCCAGTTCGTCACCCGCTCGTTCGACTTCGCCAGCTTGAATACAATGCTGCGGTTCGCTTTCTGGCTGTAGCGGTACTGGTGGTAGCCGCAACGCAGGGTAGAGGTCAGGCGAACCTGCACGCCGTAGTCCTGCAACGTGACGCCGTAAAAACCTGGCGAGGCAGTTTCGGTCGATTTAGAAAAGCTGGAGGAATACTCACCTTTCGCGTTGGCCGCTCCCACCACGGGCAGAATAGGCAAGTGGCACAGGTTCCAATGGCCCTTGTTGGTGTGGGTGAAGGCGTAGATAATGGAGTCCTCGTAGTCGTAGCCGGCGCCGGTGTTAAACTCGGTAATAGGGCTCAGCTGCACCATGGCATTGGGTAAGGCGCTGCCCGGATACACAAGCCCCGCCCATACGCCGCGCCAATCTTTGGGCGGCGCGTAGCCGATGGTTTTGGGGTCGTTGAACGGCGCCGTGCCCATGAACGGGTTGGCGTATTGCAAGGGACCACCCTGCGTTTTGCCATTGCTAGCCTGGTTGCTGCCGTTCTGCGGCGTGGTCTTGGCGCAGGAAAAAGCGCTCAGGGCCGATAGCAGAATCAAGTAGCTCTTCCGCTTGATCATTAGATTGAGGTAAAATGGTAATAGATAATTACGCTGACGGCGTAGCAACACAGGGGCTGTGTCACTACGCCGTCAAGAAAACCTAGGTAAGTCGGCTTACAGCACCTTGCGCGCCTGCAAATCAGCCATGACTTCCATCATCATCACGCCGCTCATTTGGGTAGAGCCATCAACTGGACTGCCGGGGAGGCTGGTCCAGTTGGTGTTGAAAATGAACTGCGGCTTGCGAGTGCCGCGCTTGTACAGATTCTCGCCGTTGAATTTCAGGAAGGTCACGTAGTTAGCCCGGTTGGCTGCACTGACGGCCGATTCCATGGAAAGCAAGTTCAGGTAGCGCACCAAAATGCCCTTGAACAATCCACCGTCGCCGTTGCCTTCCTCCTTGAGGATGCCGCCGGGCGAAAGCTGGCTGTCGTTGAGCACGTAACTAGCCGTGCGCGTCGCGTCGTCGAGGTAGCTGGTCTGCTGGGTAGCACGGTACAAGGCTAGCCCAGCCCCGATATAAGTGCCTTGGTTGTAGCTGAAAAGCCAGTTCTTGTCGATCTGGTTGTCGCCCTGCCGGTTCACGCCGTCCCACACGACCCCCGAAGCCGGGTCTACCAACTTCGACTTCTGCCAGGCATAAATTTTCTTCGCCCACTCCAGGTCGTCGGGGTTACGGTCGAGGGCGTAGAGGCGGGCACCTAAGATGGCTGCGGGCGCATTGGCCGGCGTATTCTTGTAGCTAATCTGCGTCTTTTTCCACGCAATGCCGCCTCCTTGCTGCTCGTTCCAGCCTTTCTTAATGTCGGCCCAGAGTAAGGTCGCGGTGTTCTTGTAATCAGGGTCTTTAGTCAGCTCGAAGGCGCGCAGGCACGCCAGCGCCTGCCATTCCATGTCGTCATAAAACTCGTTCAGGTACGTGTTTTTGTTCTTGACTTTGGTGCCCTGTTGGAGCTGCCGCATGCGAGTCAGGTAGTCGGCGCTTTGGGTGCGCTGGTACCCGTCGATGAGTATATCGAGGCCGTGGCCCTGCCACCAGTAGTTAAAGGAGGTGCTACCGGAGTTGTTTTGTAGGTAATACTGCTCCGTAGGCGACCAGAAGCCCTGGGTGAGGGCAGCCTGCGCCGAATCGGCGCGGGCTGCCCAGTTAACCGTCACGGCAGTAGGCGGGGGAGTAGGCGGCGCAACGTAGTCGTCGACCGGATCTTTGCAGGCCGCTAGCAGCACGCTCAGCAGTAGGCCGCTACTCGCCCGAAAACGCAAGGAAGAAAGCATAAGCGCGGGCGTTTAGCGAATGGTTATTTGGTGCGTGTAAGGACCATCCGGCTGCATCTTCACCGTAACATCAGCGCGCTTTTTGTCGGCTTCCGTCTGGAATTTGAAGGAGTAGTCATACTGCGAATCGGGGCCTGGCACTAGGTAGAAGTAAGAGGCGGGTGAAGAAGCCGTAGCGCGCTGGTTGTCGGCGTTGGTGCTGCCGTAGTACTGCTTGCTGCTGGCGCCTGCCGCATTTTTCTGCATAAACAAGAACTTGTAGCGCTCGTCGCGGCCCCAGCTTTCCTGGAAGAACTCGATGGGCGTGTTTTCCACTTTCCACTGGCCTTTGCCAACGTAGGGCAGCGTTACCAATACCTTGTTCTGAGGAGCGAACCACAAGCCCACTGACTCGATTTCGGTCATGGTAACGGCGGCGTTGTTGAAGTCAACCTTGATCATATACACCTTAGGCGTAGTCGTTGGGCTGGTGCCCTGGTTGCCTTCCATCAGCTTCACGCCGTCGATATAGTAGTAGGTTGGGGTGCCGGTGGTCTGGTCAATCAGCTTCACGTCGCCGGCGCTCAGACGCGTATAAATCTCAAACACACCCGACGAGATGCTCTTGAAGGGCAGGGCCTGAGCAATGTTGGCGCCGCCTTCGGTACCCGAACCCGTGATATACAATTTGCCAGGAGCCGTAGCAAAACCAGCAGGGCGCTCCAGCGTCATTACGCGCGTTTCGGAAGCCGCTATTACGTTCAAGCCTTTTGAGGCGTTTACCGTCCACTTGAGCTTGCCTTGCGAAGAAGACTTGATGCCGGCTAGGTTAGCAATGCGGTTAAGGTCGCCGTGGCTGAGTACAAGTTTGGTTTCAAGGCCATTGGTGCCCGAAGTAATGCTGTACAAAGGCTTAGAGAAGTCACCGTCTTCTTTGTCGAACATTACTTCATAAAGCACCAGCGTGCCATCGGCGGCGCGGGCCTGGCCCCACTCGAAAGTCACAGCCGCGTTAGACGGCGGATCGAGGCGCACGAAAGCATTGGCGGCAGGCGAAATCAGATTGCTAACGGGCGTAATGGTTTCGTTTAACTCGTCGTCGTCTTTGTCACAGCCCGAAAGCAGACCCATAACGAACAGTATCAGCAACAGAGGCCAAGAAAACTTTTTCATAAATAGTGGAGGTAGAAGCAAGAGATGGGGAGAAAAGGCTAGGCTTACCAGCCGGGGTTTTGGGTTAGGTTGGCGTTGATGTCACGCTCGCGCTGGGGGATGGGCCAGAAGTAATGCTTGCCCTTATCGAACGTGCGCTGGTCTACGCGGATGTAGCCGTTGTCCACGTTGGGGTCGCCGACTTTGATGCCGTGGGCGTAACCGTTGAGCACGGTTTCGGCAGTTTGCCACCGACGGATGTCGAAGATGCGCAGGCCTTCCATGGCTAGCTCCGTGCGACGCTCCCGGCGGATAATAGTCCGGAGGCTAGCTTGGTCGCCGCTGGGGAAATTGAGCGCCGCCGCGTCGGTGAAGCCGGCCCGCCTCCGTAACGCCCCGATGGTGGTGTTCCAATCGGCAGCCGTGAGGCGGCTCTGCTCATTCAGCGCTTCAGCGTGCATGAGCAGCACGTCGGCGTAGCGGATCAGCATTAGGTTCAGACCCGAGTTGAGGTTGGCGTCAGCCGTGGGGTCGAAGTACTTAGCCGAGTAGTAGCCGGTGGGGCTAGCATCAGCGCGGTCCACGGAGTTGTCGCCGGTACCGGGGAAGGTGCGAATGGTAAAAGTGGAACCATCGGGGCGCTTCCAGGGGTAGCCGTCGTACACGATTGTTGTGGCAAAGCGTGGGTCGCGGCCTACGTACGGGGTGGCTTCGTTGTAGCCCGAGCCGGCCTCATTGATGGCTTTGCCATTGGCCATCACGTAGTCATTGACCAGTTCCTGCGTCGGGGCAATGGAGCAAACTAGTTTGCCCTCGGTGCGTGGAATAAATTGGCGCTGCACCGAATACGTCCGCAAGGGGAAGACATATTGCAGGTCAAGCACATCTTCACTGTTGTTTTCATTGGCGGGCGAAAACACGCCCGCGTAGCTTGGAAATAGGCTGTAGGAACCTACCTGGCCGCCGATCAGCTGGGTAGTAATAGTCGATACGTCAGCCCACCGGCCTTCGTAAAGCAACACGCGGGCTTTCAAGGCCAGAGCCGCGCCTTTGGTGAAGCGGCCTTTGTTTTCGGCGCTGTAGGCCGTGTTCACGGGTAGCACGGCCGCCGCGGCATCTAGCTCGCTCAGCACGAAAGCTAGCACATCGGGGCGCGAAGTACGAGGCACTGTGTTGGCCTCTGTCACGCTTATTTCCTTCGTGATGAGGGGCACGTCGCCGTACCAGGTCATCAACTGGAAATAGTGGAATGCACGAATAGCCTGGGCCTCGGCAATATAGCGGGCCTTGAGGTCGGCCTCTAGACCCACAATTTTATTGATGTTGTCCAGTAGCCGGTTGCAGGCGCGGATACCGCCGTAGTGGTAGCCCCATTCGTTGGTGATGCGCGCCTGGTTGGTGCCATAGGCACCTTCGGCCACGTTGCGAACGTTGGAGCCGTCCACGTCGCTCTTATTAAAAGCGTTGTCAGAGAGCGTCTCGTTGAAGAAGAAGTACTCGCTAGGATAGAGGCCCGCGTAGCAGGAGTTTAGCACGTTCGACGCGTCGGCGGGCTGCGTCCAGAAGGTGTCGTCGGTGGGGCGGTCGGTAGGAGGTAAGTCGAGCTCTTGGCAGCCGGAAATACCCATGCTAAGTCCTAGCCCTAGAAGCAATGTATAGCGGAGGTGACGATTCATGGAATTGCAGATAGGGAATTAGAAGGAAACATTAAGACCTAGGGTCACTAGGCGCACGCTCGGATACACGCGGCCGCTGCTGCCTACGCCGCCGCCGAGGCCTACACTCTCGCTGAACTCCGAGATTTCAGGATCAAATCCGATCTTACGCAAATGGCTGATAGTCAACAAGTCTTGGCCAGATACGAAGATGCGGAGCTGCTCAATACCGGCTTTGCCCGTGAACGTAGCCGGCAGCGTATAGCCGAGCTGCACGTTTTTGAGGCGAGCATAAGCGCCATTACGTAGCCAGTAGTCAGAGCCTTGGTTGTTGTTGGTAGAAGCCGTACCGATGGTCAAACGGGGGTAGGAGGCATCCGTATTGGTTGGCGTCCAACGGTCGAGGTGCTGCGAATACACGTTTTCCCAGTTGTTGTGGAAGGCTTCCACGCCCTCACCGCGGATGTACAGATTACGCTTACCAACACCTTGCACAAACACCACAAGGTCAAAGCCTTTGTAGTCGGCCGTGTAGGTAGCGCCAAAGGTGTAGCGCGGGAAGGGGTTACCGAGTACGTAGCGGTCATCTTGGTTGATCACGCCGTCACCGTTGCGGTCCACGTAGCGGATGTCGCCGGGACGCAGGGCGCCAGGAGCTACGAAGGCTGGCTTCGGACCCGAGTTAGCTTCCTCTAGCGTCTGGTAGAAGCCCGCCGTGCGGTAGCCGTAGTAGGAGTTGATGGGGAAACCCTCGCGGATGATGTTCGTGGCATCGCCGCCGCGGATGGTTTCCACGCCCTTGGTATCCGTCACCAAGTTGCGGGTGTCGGCCGCGTTCAGAGTCAAGCTCTGGTTGAAGCCGCGCTCGGTACGCAGGCGGTAGGTAGCCGAAACTTCCCAGCCTTGGTTGCGCACGCTCGCCGCGTTCTGGGTTGGAGCGCCCGCGCCAAAGGCACCGGCCACGGGCAGGTCAATCAGGATGTCGCTGGTGCGCTTGTCGAAGTAGTCGAAGCTAACCGACAGTGCGTTCTTGAAGAAAGCAGCATCCACCCCGATGTTGCCCATGGTGGCAGTTTCCCAGGTAATGTCGCGGTTGGCCGTACTGAAGTTAGCTCCCGGAACTGCCTGATCGCCAAAGGAGTAAGAACCAGGTGAGGTAGTAATGGTGCTCAGGTAGCGATACAAACCGATGTTCTGGTTGCCGAGCTGCCCAATAGAGCCCCGCACTTTCAAATCGCTGAAGGTGGGTTGCAAGAAACCTAGGAAGTTTTCCTCCAAAGGCCGCCAGCCCGCCGATACAGACGGGAAGAAGCCCCAGCGCTTGTTGCTCGCAAAGCGCGAAGAGCCATCGTAGCGGAAGCTACCTTCGATCAGGTACTTGCCGGCAAACGCGTAGTTCAAGCGGCCAAAGACCGAGTTTAGCGCCCACTGCTCGTTATTGCCGTAGGTGCCGTTGGCATGGTTCACGCCGCTGGGGTCGGTGATGTTGCCGTAGGTGGTGCCGTTGTTGATAACCCCGAAGTTGTTGCCCGGCACATTCAGAACCCGGATACCCGAACGGTCGTCGTTGTAGTGCTCACTCGAGTAGCCTGCTAACACCTTCACCTCGTGCTTCTGGCCAAAAAGGTGCTCGTAGTTGGCAGTTGCTTGGTAGTTGGTGAGCAGAGTGCGCTGGTTGCGGTCCGTCACGGAGTTGTTGCCGTCGCCGCCAGAAGTTGGTGAGCCGTCGAGGGTCACGTATTGCAGGCTGCGCGTAAACTCGTTCATGCGGTAGTTCCACAAGTCGCCGCCTACCAAGCCCCGGATCTTCAGGCCTTTGATGACTTCGTACTCGGCGTTGAGGTTACCATAGCCGTTGTCGTTGGAGTTGGTGCGCAAACCGCCGTTGCGCAGGCGGTTGATGGGGTTGCTACTGGAAGTCGCCGGCGTCACGTAGTTGCCCAGCGAATCCTGGATGGGATAAATAACCGGAATACGTACCGCGTCGCTGATAATCCAATCGGTGATGTAGGCGTGCTCGCGTGTACTTACGCGGGCATAGGCGAAAATAGCACCGACCGACAGCTTATCCGTGACTTGCGTGCTGAGGTTCAAGCGGGCGTTGATGCGCTTGAACCCGTAATTGTCGCCTACCAGTAGGTTGTTCTGGTCCACGTAGCCCAGCGACATCAGGTAGCGCGTTTTGCCCGAGCCGCCACTTAAGCTGAGGTTGTGGTTTTGTTGCATGGCGCGGTCCTTCAGCACCCCGTCGAGGTACCACTCGTAGTCGCCACGGGCGGCTTGGTCACGCATCTGTTGGGGCGAAAACTGCGGCGCTTGGCCCGAGTTGACCAACGCCTCGTTCTTGAGTTGCATGAACTCTATCCCCGTTACAGGCTTGCGCAGAAAGCTAGGCGACTGCCAGCCGACGAGCGTGTTGTAGGTAACTACCGGCTGCTGGTTGAGGGAGCCTTTCTTGGTGGTTACCAGCAACACTCCATTGGCGCCTCGCGAACCGTAAATAGCCGCCGACGCTGCATCTTTCAGCACCGTGATGCTTTCGATGTCGTTAGGGTTGATGGAGTTGAGCGAGCCCGCAATGCCGTCCACAATCACCAGCGGCGAAGCATTACCTAGGGTACCCACGCCGCGAATGTTGATGTTGAGGCCTGCGCCTGGCTCGGCGCTGCTCTGCTGAATGGTGAGGTTAGGAGCAGTGCCTTGCAGGGCCTGCGCCACGTTGGTTACGGGCCGGTTTTCGAGGGCTGGGGCCGATACCGTGTTGAGAGCGCCGGTTACCTCCGCCTTCTGCTGGGTGCCGTAGCCTACTACCACTACTTCGCTCAGCGCCTTGGCATCTTCAGCGAGGGTTACGTTTAGGTTGCTCGTGGCCCCCTGAATGGCAATTTCCTGACGAGTAAAGCCTACAAAGCTGAAAACGAGGGTGCTGTTCTCGGGAACTTGCAAGCTAAAGCTACCGTCGGGGCCGGTGCCGGTACCTTGGGTACCGCCTTTTACTACCACCGTTACGCCCGGTAGACCAGCGCCTTTGGCATCCACTACCCGTCCGGCCACCGTGACGTCTTGCACGACGGAAACGTTTGCAGATGAAAGAACAGGCACTGGTGCGGCCGGCGTAATGACGTAATCGTTTGCGTGCAGCTTCTTAAAGCTCAGGCCTACAGACGGCAAAATACTCTTTAGCTGGGCGTCGAGCGTGGCTATTTCGCTGGGCGGAATAACCCGCTTATTCTCGATGAGTTCAGCATCGTAGGCGATAATGCTTTTGTACTGCTTTTCCCATTGTTTGAGCAAGCTTTTGAGCGGCACCGCTTCCGTAGCGGACTGTCGCACGCGTAGGTGTTGCGTGGAAGCTAGCAGCTGCGCCGATGCCTCTGAGCTAAATGCATTTAGCAACAGCACACTCGCTGTACAGAGCAATAAGCGAGAACCGGATCTGCTAGGGGGAGTAGGAGATGGATTCATGGAGTGGGATGGGATAAAGAAGAAGTAGAAAGAATAAGCTGCTTGTGCCGCCGAACAACTTGCAGGTGAAAGGTGGCCGCCAGGTTTTCACAAAGCAGGTCAAGGTCGCCAGCGGGAAAAGTGCCCGTGAATTTTCGTTTGTTGAGCGCCGGGCTAGCTACCACTACTTGCACGCCGTAGATGTCTTGGAGGCGAGTAGCTAGATCGGCAATGGAAGTAGCGTCGAAAACGAGTTTGTCTTCGGTCCAGGCGGCGTAGGTGGCCGCTTGAACGGCTTGGCGCACCACCTTGCGGGGCTCCTTATCGGAGGTTTGCAGCAGCTCGCCGGGCTTCAGGATAACCGCACGCTTGGTAGTGTCGGCGAAGGCTACTTGTACCTTACCCGACAGCAATACCACTCTAGCATCCTCGTGGCGCCGATAGACGGTGAACTTAGTGCCGAGCACCTTCACCTGAAAACCTGCTGACGTACGTACCACGAAGGGCTGGTTGGTGGGCAAGTGTTTCACCGAAAAGTAGGCTTCGCCGTCGAGCCACACTTCCCGCGGCGCTTGGTCGTCGGTGGTAGCTGTGTAGCGCAGCGTAGAATGGGCGTTTAGCGTCACCTCCGAGCCATCGGGCAACTGCACCACCCGCGTTTGGCCGTAGGGCGTGGTGTAGCTCGCCGTGATAGGCTCGACCCGTTGCTGCTGCTCGTACAGCACCCAACCGCCACTCGCTACGGCCCCAAGCACGGCAGCGGCCGCCACCCAGCGGCGCCACGCGCCAGACGCAGAAGCGGCGGGCATGGGGCTAGCGTCGTTTAGTTGCAAGCGTGCGTAAATGTTTTCGCGCATGCTAGCGTAGTCGTACGGGTCGTTGTCTTCGGTGAGGCGCACCGGCTCTGGTTCTTGCGCGTGCTGGCTCATCCAGTAGTGGGCGAGTAGCTCGTTGGCTGGGTTTGCCAACCACGCGCGCACCGCTCGCGCTTCCTCTAGCGAGGACTCACCCCGGACGTAGCGCAGGCAGGCTTCGTAGTCAATTTCTCTGGGCATAGGCAAGTTCGCTACTGGTCTCTGCGTGGTAAAAGCCACGAAGTAGGTGCTACCCCAATGCCACCCTAAAATATTTTTTCAGCCGTGTAGCAGCCAGGATGACGCGGCAGCCACAAGAGCACTTTTTTAATGATTTATACTGCTAATTATGAAGGTTTTGTAATTTAAATATTATTCCGTTTTCCAGTGCAAGGAGTACCCCATTTATGACTCTTCGGGTTGTGAAATTTGTCGACCTAGGTGGTGCGAGTATAAGTTGGCTGGCGAGTTTTGCTAGCCAACTCAAAGCGGCCTGAAACTAGCGGAGGCATGCTAGCTAGAATTGATAAATTCCGGTACGGCGTTGTACTGTAAACGGAACAGAAGTTTCCTTGTAGTTTGTAGCGACTTGCCAGCAGATTTCTTATCTTTCGCTACTGTCGGTACACACAATCGTTTTTACCACGGCTCTTTTGTCCCTTGAAAATTGTAAAAGAGTTTTCGGACCTAGCCTGCCTGCAACGTCTCCGCCGGAACGATACAGGGGCTTTTGATCTGCTCTTCGATGAGCACGCCCCCTCTTTGTGCCGTTTTGTACACAGCTACCTCAAAAGCCACTCCGACGCGGAAGAGGTAGTGCAAGAGTGCTTCTTGAAGCTATGGGAGCGGCGCCACACCTTCGACGAGGATATTGTGTTCAAAACGTACCTCTACACGTCGGCGTACCGCGCTATTCTTAAGCAGCTGCGCCGTCAGCGCTACTGGGTGTTCGAAGACTACGAGGGCGAAACGCTTATTGACGAGCGAAATCCCGGCAAAATTGTGGAGTATCAAGAGCTGGAGCAGCTCTACCAGGTCGCTATGGCCCAACTGCCTACCCGGCGCCGACAGATTTTTACGTTGAGTCGGCAGCAGGGCCTCTCGCACGCCATGATTGCTAAGGAGCTGAACATCTCGGTGAAGTGCGTCGAGAACCAGATGACGCAAGCGCTGAAGTTTCTAAAAATTTACTTCCAGGCGCACGGTATGTCGATGGTGGTGGCTCTGTTGCTGCTTTCTATATAAATTGCAGTCTATATAAATAAGGAGTACTTGGTTAGGGTAGTCCTTACACTGAATTAGCTAGGTCACCCCGAGCTGCACTTAACCAAATTGAGCCCCAGCGGGGCGACGCCCACCATTGCAACGTGGGTGTCGCCCCGCTGGGGCTCAGTTATTCTATTCGTCTGGGTGCTACCGATAGTAGGGTATTCGGCAGCGCAACATGCGGTAGCTAGATTGACTAAACTGCGTCTGGTAACACTCATTCTACCAGCAACGAGGCCCAAATCATGATGTGGGACGTCCCATATCTGCATGCGGGGCGCTTGCTGGGCTAGGTGCCACCACCTTTGGACCGTACTTCAACGCAACTACGGTCATGCAAAAATCCTTCTTCCTGCTACTCGTGCTGCTGATGGCTAGCCTCTCACTCAGCGCCCAATCGGCGTGGTCCGACCACACCCGCGTATTGCCCGACAAGCTCCGGCAGGTGCCCGTGGGCCTCACCCTCTGGCATACGCCTAACCCCAACTACCCCGAGCCCGACCCTACCAAGCCCGGCCACTACGTGTGGAAGCACAGCACCATGGTGCGCTCCGAGGTGGGCGAGCTAGAAGTGGTGGAGTGCGGAAGTTTTATCTGGTACAGTGAGAAAGGCTGGCAAGCCAACATGCGCGAAACGCCCGTTGAGTTTGCCGAACTATTCAATTGTCCGGGAGGGCAGCTGAAAACGGGCGCTACCTACACCTTCGCCAAAAACTACCGCTTTGCCGACAGCGCCCAGCAACTCTACGGGGGCGATGCGCTCTGGTACATTTTGGCAAAAGACAAGAGTGGCAAGCTCTACAAAGGGCTAGGTCTGATCGAAACGGAGGCTATCCCCAAGGTGGTAAAATAAAGCAGAACGGTACCAACTACATTCTCGACGCCATGAAAATGCTGCTTCTCTTCTGCCTATTGGCTTGGACTAACTTAGCTTTTCGGCCAGCTGCCGTGCACTACCAGATTGATCCGGCGGCTAGCCAACTCACCTGGACGGGCCACGCCGAAGTAGGGGCTTGGGCGCCTACCGGCACTATTCAACTGCGCCAAGGTAGCTTTGATTACGATGGTCAGGTACTGCGTAATGGCCGCGTGGAAATCGACATGCGCACCCTGGCTCACACCGATGCCACCCTGCAAGATCACCTACGCAGCCCCGATTTCTTTGCTGTGGCGCAGTACCCCACGGCCACGTTCGTGCTCAAAGAGGTGGTGCGCGGCCAAGCTGTCGGCCAGCTCACCCTCAAGCAGGTAACGAAGGCTATTCAGTTCCCTCTAACGCTGGTGCGCCGCCCCGACGGCCTGCACCTGACCGGCACCGCCACCGTCGACCGCACCGCGTTTGGCGTGACCTACAACTCCACCAACTTCTTCCAAAACCTAGGTGACCACGCCATCCGAAACGATTTCCAACTGACCTTTGACCTGCTAGCGAAGCGGTGAAATGGTGAGATGGTGAATTTGTGAGTGATTTATCGAGTCATTCACAAATTTACCATCTCACTACTCACCTCTTGCTGACTTGCTTGCGTGAGTTGGTCGATGGCGGCTTGGTCGAGATTTAGCTCGGCGGCTTTGGCTAGGTCTTGTAGCTGCTCGATTTTAGTGGCGCTAGCAATGGGCGCTGTGATGCTGGGGCGGGCAATAAGCCAGGCCAGCGACACTTGGGCTGGGGTGGCGTTGTAGCGCTTAGCTACTTCGTCCAGCGCTTTCAGGATGCGAAAACCGCGGTCGTTTAGGTATTTCTTCATGCCACCGCCGCGCTGGCTTTTCTTGAAGTCGTCTTCCGAGCGGTACTTGCCGGTGAGGAAGCCGCTGGCGAGGGCGAAGTAATTGATGACCCCTAGGTTTTGCTCAAGGCATAGCGGCTCCAACTCCTTCTCGAAGTCGGCGCGGTCGTATAGGTTATAGTCGGGTTGCAGGGTTTCGTAGCGCGGCAAGCCTTGCTGCTGACTGATTTCGAGGGCCGAGCGCAGGCGGTCGGCGGTGAAGTTGGAGGCGCCAATAGCGCGCACCTTGCCTTCCGTGATCAACTCGGCGTAGGCGTGCAGGGTTTCTTCCTGCGGCGTATCGGGGTCGTCGCGGTGCGACTGGTAGAGGTCGATGTAGTTGGTTTGCAGGCGCTGAAGGCTAGCTTCCACGGCTTGGCGGATGTACTTCTGCGACAAACCTTTCTTGCCTGGGCCCATCTCGCTGCCCACTTTGGTCGCAATGATGAGCTGCTCGCGGTTGCCGCGCTGCTTGAGCCAGTTACCAATGATGGTTTCCGACTCGCCGCCCTTATTACCGGGCACCCAAGCCGAGTACACGTCGGCGGTATCAATGAAGTTGAAGCCTGCGTCAACGAAGGCATCCAGTAATTTGAAAGAAGTTTGTTCGTCGATGGTCCAGCCAAACACGTTGCCGCCGAAAGCCCACGGCGCTACTTGTAGGCCCGATTTTCCTAATTCACGCTTTTCCATGAGGAGGAGTGTAAGGGTCAAATAGAATGGAGAAGTCCATTCGCGCTCTAAATGTTTATATGGTTGAGGTTCGACTAATGTCATTGAACGGTGTAGAGATACCTACTTGTGTCTCCTCGCGTTGCTGACGTTGTTGACCTAGGATGCTCTGGGCGGGTCATTCAACGAGAGACATAAGTAGGTGTCTCTACACTGCTCGGGACCGTGTTGTTTAGCTAAGAGACACGAGCAGGTCTCTCTACCCGGTGACAAAGAAAAAGATGAGAAGCAGCTTTTAGAACAGTTTTGCGTTCTTGGCGCACCTGTTCTTGCTAACTGCTCATGATGAAAAAACATTTGTTGTCGGGTTTCTTGCTCGGCGCTGGTACGCTGCTCACGACGGTGGCAGCGGCGCAAACGGCACCCTCTGCCGCTACTTCCCGCTACGACGCGCGCACGCTGTTTTCGCCTACCTTTTTAGCCGAGCGCGGCCCTGCTACTCGCACCGCCGGCGGGGCACCTTCTGCTACGTACTGGCAGAACGCGGCCGATTACAAGATTGCCGCTACGCTTGATGAAAAGCAAGCTAGGCTCAGCGCTACCGCCGACATCACTTACACCAACAACAGTCCCGACCCGCTGCCCTTCGTGTGGGTACAGCTCGATCAAAACCTGTTCGGCCCAAAGTCGCGCGGGGCGGCTACTACGCCCATTTCGGGCGCCCGCAACGGCAACTCGGCGCCTGGTTTTCAGGGTGGCGACACGCTGCAAACCGTCACCATTGAGCTGCACGGCAAGAAGTCGAAAGCCCAGTACCGCGTGAACGACACGCGCATGCAGATCATTTTGCCCGAGGCCATGAAGCCGCACGGCGACAAGCTCAAGATCAGCATTGCTTATGCCTTCAACATTCCGCAGTACGGCTCCGACCGCCTAGGTCGCCTGCAAACTAAGAATGGCGAAATCTTCGAGCTAGCCCAGTGGTACCCACGCATGGCCGTGTACGACGACATTGAGGGCTGGAATACGCTGCCGTACCTATCGGCCGAGTTCTACCTCGAATACGGCAACTTCGACTACACCATCAACGTGCCCGCCAACTTTATTGTGGGTGGTTCGGGCGAGCTGGTCAACAAGTCGGAAGTACTAACCGATGCCCAGCAGCGCCGCTTGGCCCAAGCCGCTACCTCCGATAAAACCGTGATTGTGCGCGGCGCCGACGAAGTAACGCAAGCTAGCTCCCGCCCCGCGGGCAAGAACGGTCGCCTCACGTGGCACTTCAAGTGCCAGCAAGCCCGCGATGTAGCATGGGCCGCCTCGGCCGCTTTCGTGTGGGATGCCGCCAAAATGAACCTGCCCAGCGGCCGTAAGTCGGTGGCCATGTCGCTCTACCCAGCCGAGGTGGCGCAGGATACCGCCTGGAACCGCTCGACCGAGTATGTGAAAAAGAGCATCGAGTATAACTCAAAGCAATGGTACGAATACACTTACCCGGCGGCTACTAACGTGGCCGGCATTGTGGGGGGTATGGAGTACCCTGGTATCGTATTTTGCAGCGCCCGCTCCACCAAAGGCCGCCTGTGGGGTGTAACTGACCACGAGTTCGGCCACAACTGGTTCCCGATGATTGTGGGCTCTAACGAGCGTAAATACCCCTGGATGGACGAGGGCTTCAATACCTTTATCAACATCTTATCCACCAAGGCCTTCAACAACGGCGAGTACAAGGCCTCGGCCGATGTGGAAGGCCGCACGGCGCCCGGCATCATTCGGGCCATGCAGCTGCCGGAAGCCGACGTACCCTATACCGTGCCCGACGTGACGCAGGCCCGCAACCTAGGTTTTGCAGCCTACAGCAAAACGGGCTATGGCCTCTACCTACTGCGCGAAGTGGTGCTAGGGCAGGAGCGCTTCGACTACGCGTTCCGCACCTACATCAAGCGCTGGGCCTTCAAACACCCTCAGCCCCGCGACTTTTTCCGCACCATGAACGAGGTGGCCGGCGAAGACCTGACGTGGTTTTGGCGCGAATGGTTCTTCGAAAACTGGTTGCTCGACCAGGCCGTAACCGGCGTGGCCTATGTGAATCAAGACCCGAGCAAAGGTGCCCTCATCACCATCGAAAACCGCGGTCAAGCGGCCATGCCGGTTATTGCCGAAATCAAGGAAGCCAACGGTAAAACTAGCACCGTGCGCCTGCCCGTTGAAATCTGGCAGCGCGGCGGCACCTGGACGTTCCGCCACAACTCTACCTCGCCGATTACCTCCGTGGTGCTGAACCCCACCAAGCTCCTGCCCGACATCAACGCCGCCAATAACACGTGGCAACCCGTGGCGTTTCCGGATGCTAAATAAAAGCTAGGTATCGTCTTCTGGTCGAACGCCCTAGGCGTCCGACCGGTTATTGCCAGCATGAGCTTCGTGCTGTCGTTCTAACCCTGACAGGGGCTTCAGGCTCCTGTCAGGGTTTTTTTATTGTCCGAATTACCGGGCATCTGCTGACGTCCGCAGCCAGCAACCAACTGGACAATAAGGCATCGGGCCGGAGTTACTGAAAGTCGCGTAGCCGCTTTTTGCTGAGTTCGTAGCTGATAATGGCTGGCACGTAGAACGTAACATCAGCCGCTAGCTTAGCCGCCAGAATTCCACCCGATAAATTACCTAGCCACAGCGGCAGGTAATACATAAGCAGCGGCCTAATCACGAAGCTATCGAGAAGCTCAGCGGCGCCAAACTCAACCAGCAGCGCCCGAATGTTTTTACCCAACGTCCGGGTCGTGTAGGGTTTACCGGCGGCAAGGCGCAAGTGGCGCGTCCTACGAATGTCTTGCAGCAGAATGCAGCCGAAGTACGCCACATTACCGGCCCAGGTGGCGGCCAGCGCCGTGGTCGTGCGGTTGTGGGTGAGGGCGAAAGCGCCGCCGCCCGCGGCCAGCGTCGCGATGAGCGACAGTACCTCAGCGGGCAGGTAGCGTTTGAGCCATTCAGCTAACTTTTTCTTCATACGAACGCAAAGACGCAAAATCGAACAATCCGATCGTGGGTCGCGCGCAAATCCGTTCTGCGAAAGTGTAAGATACTGCTCAATACAACGTGGCTGCGGTGGAAGGCGTAAAGGGTATCGAAGTACGCTCCCTCACCTAAACTTACTACGTTCATGGCTTCTGATAATCTCAACGCCCTGCTGTACGCCACTAACCTGGACATCTCCGATTCTATCAACAACCAGCGTGACCCGCAGAAGGCCATCAGCCACCTAGATGACTGGATTCCGTTTTTGCAGAATTCCAACGTGGCCTCACTTACTGCCTTAGGTTCCGACCTTCAAAACCTGCGGGGCTACCTCCGCAGCGGCGACCACGCTAATACGCACGCTTTATTGCAACGCTTGGGCGAGCAGGTATCGCGGATTGCCTCGAGCATCCATACGTGGACTGATCGGCACAACGGCGTTGGCGACCAACTCCGCCACCTAGGGCAACTGCTAGTAGCGGCAGCCGGCAATGTGAAGGCGTTGATATAATAAATTGATCATCAACTTAGAAAGTGAGCTAACGAAGCCTCTTTCTACTTCAAAATATTCGTTTTATGCCCACTAACCCATCTGATCCGTCGGCTAATCTGCGCTCTACGAGCGACATCCTGAGTGGTAATTTGTACGCGGCTGCCGTAGAAGCACCCATCGTTATCGATAGCTGGATTGAAGCGCTGCGTACGTTCGGCGTGACTGGCGGCAACGACCTCGTTGAAGAGCTGCAAAACCTGAAAAGCTACCTCAACGACAAGGATACCAACCGCATCAGCGACTCGCTCAAGCGCCTTGGGGAAAGCACCACGAAAGCCGCCGAGCAGGCCGGCGAAGAGTACCAAGAATCGTTGCAACGACTCGGCCAAGTGCTGCTGCGCGCCGCCGACGAAGTGAAAGTTCCTTTTACCTCACCCGAATAACTCCGCTACTATGTCTATTGCCCATTCAGATAGCGCCAAGCAGTTTGAAACAACGCTGGCCGCACTTGGTATCGAAGATCTTAATGAACTTGCCGCTGCCGCTCCCGCAAAAATCGACGGCTGGATTCAACTCCTGCGCGGCGCCGAAGGCGCTGGCTACGAAACCCTCGTCGGCGACCTAGTAGCGCTGAAAGGCTACCTAGCCGACGGCGACCCCGCCCAAATTTCTGCTTCGCTGCAAACACTGGCCGAGAACACCAATGCTCTAGCCGACGGCGCCAACCCCATCTTCCTGGATAGCCTCTACCAGCTAGGCCAAAAGCTCAGCGACCTAGCGCGCCAGCTAAAGCAGGTGCAGCAGTAATTGGTTGCTAGTTGATAGAAAAACGTCATGGCGACCAGCGGGAGACATCTCGCGTGCCGTAGTAACTCTAATTAGTAGGGCTACTATTACACGCGAGATGTCTCTCGCTGGTCGCCATGACGTTTCTACAGATAAACCTAATTTCCTAATACCCTACTGCCGTATCATCGCCCCGCGGGTCGGCGCCGCCTTGCAGTTGGCCATCGGGTAGCACCCGGATGATTTCCATGCGACCCCAGGCCGAGCGGGGGTTAATCTTGTAGCCGCGCTTCTGCAGTGTGTCGCGGGCGGCGGGGAGTAGGGCGTTTTCCTCGGCGTCGATCTGGTCGGGAAGCCACTGGTGGTGCAGGCGCGGCGCGGCCACGGCTTGTTGCGCGTCCTGGTTGTAGTCAATCACGTTGATAATGCCTTGCATCACGCTCGTGATGATGGTGCTTCCGCCCGGCGTCCCTACCACCATCGCTAGCTTGCCTTTCTTCGAAAGAATGGTCGGCGTCATGGCTGAGAGCATGCGCTTGCCAGGCGCAATGGCGTTGGCGGTGCCGCCCACTAGGCCGTACATATTCGGCACTCCGGCCTTGGCCGAAAAATCGTCCATCTCATTGTTTAGGAAGAAGCCAGCGCCTGCCACCACGACTTTGCTGCCATAAGCCCCGTTGAGAGTAGTTGTGCACGCGACGGCGTTGCCCTGCGCATCTACGATGTTGTAGTGCGTAGTTTGTTCGCTCTCGTAGCCTGGCAAGCCAGTGCCAGCAGTTATCTCGCTGCTCGGTGTCGCTCGGCCATCGCGGCGGGTAGTAGCCATGCGGTCTTTATTGTATTTCTTATCGAGAAGCTGCGCCACGGGCACCCGCCCAAAGTCGGGGTCGCCGAGGTACTTGGCGCGGTCGGCGTACACGCGGCGCTCGGCCTCCGTGATAAGGTGCACGGCCGCTGGGGAGTGCCAGCCTAGCGCCCCTAGGTTGTAGGGCTCCAGCATTTGCAGCAGCACTACGCCACCGCTACTTGGGGGCGGAAAAGCTAGGATGTCGTAGCCACGGTACTGACCGCGCACAGGCGTGCGCCACTTGGCTTGGTAATTTTGTAGGTCTTGCTTCGTGATTAACCCGCCGCCGCGCTGCATCTCAGCCACGAGTAGGTCGGCGGTTTCGCCCTGGTAAAACCCATCGCGCCCTTTGTCGCGGATGCGCTCTAGCGTGCGGGCTAGGTCAGGGTACTGAATGAGGTCATCTTTCTGCCAAGGATGGGTTTCGCCATCGGGGCGGACGTAGGCAAGAGTAGTCTGGACATTATACTTTAGAAAGTTTGCGCGATTGTTATTCAGGCCGGCCGCTTCTTTAGTAGTAAGCTTTAGGCCTTTAGCCGCCAGATCAATAGCGGGCTGCACGAGGTCGGCCCACGGCAGCTTACCTAGCTTTTTGTGTAGCTCCTCCATACCTGCCACCGTGCCAGGCACGCCCACTGCCAAATGACCAGCGGTGCTGCGTTCAGGGATGACGTTGCCTTGCGCGTCGAGGTACATGTCGCGGTTAGCCGCGGCGGGTGCCATTTCGCGAAAGTCGAGGGCCCCTTCTTGGCCGTCGGCACCGCGGTAGAGCACAAAGCCGCCGCCCCCAATATTGCCCGCTACTGGCAAGGCTACTTCCAAGGCAAACTGCACCGCCACCGCCGCATCGTAGGCGTTGCCGCCTTTCCGCAGAATCTCCAGGCCAATACGCGAGGCTTCGGGGTGCGCCGTGACCACCATGGCCTTCGGGGCCGTAACCGGAGCCGCCGCCGCGGGAGGGGTAGCCGCAAGGGTAGAAGAATCGGACGCAGATCGGCGCGTGGCGGTGTTGGTGCAGGCAAGTAACGCAGCCAGCGCGAGCGGGTAAAGGTGTCGTCTCATGCAGGTTCGGGTAAGGGCTGCTACCTTGCGCAGCAGCTACTCCTCAAGATAGGCCAAAGTTAGCCGAAGCATTCAACCAGAAAGTAAGTTGTTGGTTCCGCGAAGCCGAAAATGACCACTTGCTACCTAGGTACTGAAATGCGCGGCGTCTAGTTCAGCCGCAACTTGTTCGTTATCGTAGCTTTATAGCAAAACTCTCCCGTACCATGACTCCCAAAACTACTCCTGCTCCCGTCGACGTTGTCGCCCCTGCTGTTGAACCTGTGCTGCCCCTTGTGCGGCAAGATACTTGGCTGACGCCCTACGAACCCGTGCTGCTGGCTCAGCAAGCTAGGTTGGAAGAGCGCCTAGCCGCCATCCGGCAAGAATACGGCTCGCTCGCCAAATTCGCCTCGGCGCACCAGTGGCTAGGGCTAAACTATGATTCACGCCGCCGCGGCCATTGGTACCGGGAGTGGGCGCCAGCGGCCCAGGCTCTGTATCTGATTGGTGATTTCAACAACTGGGACCGGCAAGCAACACCTTTGCAAAAAGGCCCCAACGGCGTGTGGGAAGTGTTTCTCCCAGACAAGCAATACAGCGAAGCGCTCAGCCACGGGAGCCGCTACAAGGTGCACGTCGTGACGGCGCACGGGGCCAAAGACCGCCTGCCGGCCACCTTGCGCCGCGCCGTGCAAGACCCGCACACCAACGACTTTGCCGGCCAAGTGTGGCGACCTAGCTCGTCTTTCACCTGGACCGACCAAAAATTTCGCGTGCCGAATGTGGTGCGGGAGCCATTTATCTACGAGTGCCACGTGGGCATGGCTACCGAGGAAAACAAGGTGGGCACGTACATGGAGTTTGCCGAAAATATCCTGCCGCGGGTGCAGAGCCTAGGGTATAATTGCCTACAAATCATGGCCATTATGGAGCATCCGTACTACGGCTCCTTCGGCTACCACGTGGCTAACTTCTTCGCCGTTTCCTCGCGTTTTGGCACTCCCGAGGAACTAAAGCACTTGATCAACGAAGCCCACAACCGCGGCATCGCAGTGCTGCTCGACGTAGTGCACTCGCACGCCGTGAAAAACGAAGCCGAGGGCCTCGCTGATTTTGATGGGTCGGGTGGGCAGTACTTTCACGAAGGCAGCCGCGGCGAGCATCCCGGTTGGGATTCCAAGCTGTTCAACTACGGCAAGCCGGAGGTGCAGCAATTCTTGCTCTCCAACCTGCGCTACTGGCTTGAAGAATTTCACTTCGATGGGTTCCGCTTCGATGGAGTGACTAGCATGCTCTACCTCCATCATGGTGAAGGTGTGGCCTTTAGCGACTACAGTCAGTACTTTGGCCCTGATGCCGACGACGAGGCCATTCTGTATTTGCAGCTCGCTACCACGCTGGTGAAAGAAATAAAAGCTAGCGCCCTACTTATTGCCGAAGACATGAGCGGTATGCCGGGCCTATGCCGCCCGATAAAGGAGGGAGGTATTGGCTTCGACTACCGCCTAGGGATGGGCATTCCCGATTATTGGATCAAGCTGCTCAAGCACACCCCCGATGAAGCCTGGAACCTAGGTGATTTGTGGTACACACTCACCAACCGCCGTCAGGGCGAGAAAACCGTGGCCTACGCCGAAAGCCACGACCAAGCCTTGGTAGGGGATAAAACGTTGGCGCACTGGCTTATGGATGTGGCCTTGTACACACACATGCGCCAAGATGACCCCGACCCAGTAGTAGCTCGCGGCGTGGCTCTGCACAAGATGATTCGCTTGCTTACCCTGTCGCTGGGCGGCGAGGCCTACTTGAACTTCATCGGCAATGAGTTCGGTCACCCTGAATGGGTCGATTTTCCGCGCCAAGGCAATAATTGGAGCTATCAGCACGCCCGGCGGCAATGGTCCTTGGCCGACAACCCTGATCTGCGCTACGAGCAACTTCAGCGCTTCGATAAGGCCATGATTACCACGGCAAAGGAGCGCCGCTTGCTAGGCGCCGGCCAAGCCAAACTGCTGAACATGGACTCTGAGAATCAGGTCCTGATCTTTGAGCGAGCCGGTCTAGTCTTCGTGTTCAACTTCCACGTCAGCCGGAGCGTGCCCGACTACCGCTTCTTTGTGCCGACGCCCAAGCGTTGCCGTTACCGCATCGTTCTCTCCTCCGACAACGGCCAGTTTGGTGGCTTCGACCGGGTAGACGATACGATTAGCTACGAAACGTTCGGGGAAGATGGCGTTGAAAAACTCAGCCTCTACGTGACAAGCCGAACAGCCTTAGTACTGGCCAAGGTGTAAGGCTGTTGAAAAGAACCTAGCTTTTTAGTTGGGAGCGGCGCCTGATAGAATAAGATCTAGCTCACATCACGAAAACTAGCGCCTTACGCAATGCCATATTATGGGCTGCGTAAATGGGATTCGCCCGAAGGACATTCTGTTCGGGCAACAACTACACAGAAACACAAAAGAAACGCCGCCGCGGAAAACTTCCGCGGCGGCGTTTCTTTTAGCTAGCTTTCCTCGTTAGTGCTTAGCTGTGCCGCCTTCCTGGTTGCTATCCTCCTTGGTTTCGCCGGCATCGTTCATGGCGCGTTTCGCGTCATGGCTGCCTGTTTCCTGCAAAGGCTGTTGGCCGGGGTGCTGCTTGATGGGAAATTCATTCTGGCCGCTGTGCGCCATGCTTACGCGCTGAGCGCCGCTTGATTCTTCGTTGCTGGGGGCTGCATTTTCGTTGTTCATAGCGTAGGGTTGGATGGAGTGAAAAAAGTAATATTAGCGCAGCGCCGGCAAAGCAATTGTTGCTCACAGATAGTAATCGATACCTAGCTTTTTTCTTAGGTACTTGTGCCTAATAAAACGCTAGTAAGCACCTGACTACTTTATAGTTGAGATTGAGTGTATTGCTTGAGCGCCGTATACTTTTACGGGCAGCACAGAGAAAAGGCCTAGCTCGATTTTGCGCTTTTCTCTGAGTAAATCCTATACAGCTGAGCTCGTCAACTACTTGATTATTGAGGATGAGAAGCTTACAGTTAAGCGAAAAATTAAGCTTTTGTTGAGCTAAAACACCGAATGAAATTGCTGATGTAACAGGCATAAAAAACTACCCACTCTTTCTGATGATAGAAGTCGTCAGAAAGAGTGGGTAGAATCTAGGTTCTAAAAAGGCCTAGCGTTGGTTACGGATGGTGAAGCTGTCGAAGGCCACCGTCACGTGCTCCGGACCCTGCGCCAGTAACCCGACGCGAATACCACGGTCCCAAGGTGGCAGGTACGTACCATTCACCGCGAATGTATCCATGGGCATTGGTTGCCAGGTTACGCCATTGGTGCTGTAGGAGAAACGGTAACGTTGGCCGCCCCACGCCTCCACGCGCAAGCCTAGGTTGCGGGGAAACTCAACTTCTATTTCTGTGAGGCATTGCGTGGTGCCGTGCTTTACGTGCCAAAGTTGAAGCTTGCCGTTGCCAGCCATCAGCGCCAAGGCATTGTGCGGGTCACCCACCGCCGTCAGACCAGCGAAGGTGTTGGCAGGTAGGGCCGCAGCGTTGAGCGACGTAGTGGCTTTGTATGTCGCGGCGTACGTGCGCTGAGCGACCATCGAGCCGAGCTGCTCAGGGCAAGCGGATAGCAGCAGTTGACCATCGCTCACGCCCACCTGTGGCCGCTTACCAATGGGCCACTGCCACGTACCAGCCAACTGGTTACCAGAGAAGTGGTCGGTGAGATTGAGCAGACCAACATTGTGCAGCGGAGCGGCTTGCGGGCTGTTGCCTTCAAATTCGGGCCAGCCTTCCTCGTTCCAGGTGAACTCACTCAGGATACCCTGGCGACCTACAAACTCGTGGCTGCTAGCGTGGTAGGCGTGGTGCAACAGGAAGTAGCGACCTTCGTACTCCGCTACCGTGCCGTGGCCGGGGCAGCTCCAAGTCTTATTTTTCTTGAGAATAGGGTTTTGCGGGCATTTCTCCCACGGACCCAGTAGGCTCTTGGCGCGCGCTACGCCCGTGGCGTAGGTGCAACCGCTGCCGCAGCAACCGTTGCCAGCGTAGAACATGTAGAAGTAACCACCGTGCTCCACAAAAGCTGAGCCTTCTACAAGGTTGCCCTCCCAAGGCGCATCGTTACGGAAAAGCTCGTGCTTTTTACCGATTAGCTTGGTGCGCTTTTCGTTCATGCGCTGGGCCCAGATGGGAGTAGGCTTACCGTAGGCGTTGCCATCCTCTTTCCACACCAAGTACAGTACCCCGTTCTCGTCGCGCAGCGGGAAACCGTCGATGGAGCCTTGCCGCTGACCAACCAATGGGCCATGGTCCGTGTAAGGACCCGCTGGATCATCGGCACTAGCAATGGCCACGCACAACGGGCCGCCTTTTTTGCGAGCCGTGTAGCAGATGTATGTTTTGCCGTCTTCGTGGCTAATTTCGGGTGCCCAGAAGCTAGCTTCAGCCCACTCTGGTTTATCTGTGAATACGTGGCTCACCAATTCCCAGTCAACCAAGTTGGTTGATTTGAA
>Ga0325401_1000264_pt1 | contig 35282 bp, 14 predicted proteins | sample PopdelMetagenome_FD_205666 | JGI IMG/M metagenome (GOLD analysis project Ga0325401, IMG submission 205666) | Populus deltoides microbial communities from Bellville, Georgia, United States - Xylem-PdKOR-R2 | ecosystem: Host-associated > Plants > Phyllosphere > Stem > Wood/Secondary xylem | place...
AAAACTTTTTTTTTTAAATTAATTTTTATAAAAAAAAGCCCCCCCCCCCCCCCCCCCAAAAAAAAAAAAAAAAAAAAAAAAAATTCTAACGGGGTGTTTAAAAAGCATAGAAATAGTTGCTTTTTAAAGTAATTTTTGTTCTAAAATACATCAAAATAATATTTTTTTTAAAAAAAATATTTCTGATATTAGCATATCAAAATACTCCAACCAATAAGGGTTATTATGTAATTCTAACACAGTTTAACAAAAGTCCTTAAAAAATATGTTAAAAAAGTATTTGAAAAATAACACAATTTGAACACAACTATTATTTGAAATAGTGGTTATTTCAAAAGTTATTTTTGAATCAAATAAATTAATAGCTACAAAAATCAATTCAGATTTTCATGAAGATCCAATGGTCAATGAATGAAATTCAAAATCTAATGGCCAAGAAAGAATGGGTCACCAGAAACACAATGGAGCTCCGCTTTTGACACTTTTAATACTATTAGAAAGATATCAACGAGATGATTCTAACCACACTTTAAAAAACCATCAAACATGATTCTAATTTCACAAGGGGGTTTTTGAGGTTAATTTAGAGTTTATTAAGATCCTGTTTAGTGGTTTTTCAGGATGTAGTTAAAATTGTTTCATTGAAATCTTTCAAACGTTACTGAATATGTCAAAAATGAATCCCGATGTGTTTCCGGTAATCCATTTTTTCTTTCTATTTTTTTCTTCTTTTATTTCTCTCTCCTGCCACATCATCTTATCTCTTAGCCATTGAATCTTAAATACTATTTTTTAGCAATTAGATCTCCATAAAATTTTAAGTTAATTTTTGATAAAGTTAATTATTTTGAAAAAAAAACATTACAAAACCATTATATTTATATTAAAAATTACGGATGCGTTAAACTATTATTCCTAACAATAATTTTATATAGAATCAATATTAAAAAACAGCATTACATTCAAATTATACTATTTTTAAATATTTTTTTTTATGACCTTATCTCGTTGAACCAAAACTTTTACCAATCTAAGTCTTTTCTTAAGAAAAAAATCCACCAATGAGGCACCCCACACCTCTGACCCACCACAAAGCTATAATGTTTTGGGGATGTTGATGTGACTGGGTCCTTCAATTTGGTGAAACCGAAGTTGATCTCGGAACTGTACCAGACGACATCTGACACATCGGTAATCGGAGCTGATATATCCACAGACAGAAAATCAGATGGCTGGCACGTCTTCTTTGATTTCACATTTTCTAGTAACAAGGATACGTGGCATTTAGGGGAAGGAGGCTTCTCAGGGACAAATGGCACTTGCCTGGTTATCTAAACTCTGGAACTAATCTCACTGGGCACTGTAGTCGCTGTGGCTTTTGAAAGCTTTTTCTGTTTTTGTATTTTAAGAATATATTTTTAAAAAAATTAATATTTTTTTATATTTTTCTCTACTTTAAATTAATATTTTTTTAATATTTTTAAACTATTTTCATGTGTTAATATCAAAAATAATTTTTAAAAAATAAAAATAAAATATTATTTTAATATATTTCTAAATAAAAAATACTTTAAAAAATAATCATAACTATACAGAAAAAAAAAGGGTTCACATGATTTTTTTTTTCCATTGCTTTAGATTTAATGATAGTATAAATTTGATTTTAAATTGCATGACACTAATCGTTAAAAGTACGTATTAAAAAACTGTTTAAAACTTTTCGTATGTTGAAAGTTCTTCTCATGGTGATGGGCCACCTTTCAATTTCTTTGATTTTTGACATGTGTTGGCTAATTACGTTATGACCTGCTGATAAATATGAAATTAATTATTTTTATGTTTTAAAAATATTTTTAATTTTTTTGTTTTAAATTAATGTTTTTAGAGTATTAAAATCATTTTGATATGCTGGATTTAAAAATAAATTTAAAAAAATAAAAAATATATTATTTTAACATATTTTTAAATAAAAAATATTTTAAAAAATAACTAATACAAAAATAAAAGGGGTATAGTAACAGTGTCCCCATCTGATGACCATTAATTGTCTAGTGAAAGCATCAATGACTTGAACTACAGTGTGTGCGTGCAGTCTAATAAGAGAAATCAACTTGTTTATATATATATAAAATTCGAGAAGGAACTCAGATTTGTTGAAATTGAACATTTATCTCTGGTCAGCATGCAAATTAATCATTGAAGTATTATCAGATAAATAATTATCAAGGAATCCACCAAGAACTAACCCTGTAGGTGATTTTTGAAGCATAAACTATTTAATCAAGGAATCCACCAAGAACTAACCTTGTATTAATTTTAAAAGTGGAATCCATGTGTACAATTTAATGAAGACGTGCCCTTAAGACAAGCTAATGGTGGGCCTAATTGATCGCAAGGTTTTTAATTGAAACAAACAGGTGTATCGATGGGCGTCCTGGTGGTTGATCCATTATAATCCAAGATAAATAATTAATACAACAGCACCTAATTGTTATTGTACGGATTCTCAATTTTTCAAAATTAATTTATAGACCGAAAACTAACCATATATATTTTTTTTTTCCGATCATAGATCATCAGATTAGCAACATCTACATAGCAAAAGCAAACCAGGGAAGGATTGCTGGAAAGAAATTATTTACAAATAAAAGACATAGAAGACTGTAGTTATTAATTCAGGATACTGAGCAATTGAGAGATAATAAAGCAAGAACCAAGTAGATCCTGGCTAGCTATGAGTTTCTCGCGTCCTTGGAATCTTTGATCACTCCATATATCTTAATTAACTTATATAAATCCAGGCCTTAAAAGCCAATTCTTACCAACAAGCCTATCAATCCACATCCAATCAAAACTTGCAAACTCACGGCATGGCGGCTAGCAGCATTGACATCTTTGTCAACAGGGTACAATTCCCCTGGTGGACCAGTTATGTAAAGATCATAATTTGATGGGGCTGGAGGTGGAGGGCAGTTATAACCTGATGGCGGCTTCTTTGGAGTCGGTGGTGGCAGCACTGGTGCAGGTGGTGGTGGGGGGTATAACACTGGTGGTGGTGGAGGTGGTGATGGTGGTGGTGGTGAGGGATATACTACTGGTGGAAGTGATGGTGGTGGAGGACTTGGATTGCATGGCGAGCACTTCTCTTCAGTCGGTCCAGGAACAGCGGTCTCATCAAGCTTCCTTAAATTTAAGCCATGAACCGGAGCCACAACAAAAAGAAGCAAACTTAATAGCATAAAAGAATTGAAAAAACTCATTTCTAGCAGCATGTGGATCGAGGGGCAGATAGAAGTTTGAGAATTGCAAGAGAGATTAATTCGGTGGAGGGATTGAAGGAATTAAGGAGTTTGATAGTAGCTGCTGTTTTATGAAGGTAATGGGAGCAGGGGACTGTGATATAACTAGATAGGCTCAAAAGGTTGTTTGGGCTTGTGGTGCTCTTCGATTTATTATTACAAGTAATTAGAAAGCAAACAGGAGTGAGCGAGACTTCCTTTCATGGATTTATGTTTTTTCTCTTTTCTTCTCCTCTCTTTGCGAGGGTGTTGTTTCCTTCTTCCATACGGGAATCCCCTAGATTGCATGTGGAAGGTCCCAGATTTGAGGCCCACCATTTATACTTTCCACACATACACATACCACTGTGATTAACATGTGAATTAAGGTTGTTTGTTTTTTGAAAAGTTATTTTTTTATATTTATTTGTTATTAGAAAAGTTGATTAATAAAAAATATTTTTTGGTTAATGGAAAATACTTTCTTGTCAAAGAAAAATTTAGCTTGATTTTCAAGAAAATGTTTTCCTTTTATTTTGGGCAGAAAATACTTTTTAGAAGTTGTGAAAAATTTAAAAATATCATATTATTTTCTGATTATATCAAATTTAATCCTCAAACTTTTGATTGCTATATATTTTGTTTGAATCTTTTTTTTTTCAAATTCATCCCTTAAAATTTGAAGTAATTTGATTTTTATATTAACTTTGGTCTTTATTTTTATGATTGTTATTTAATTTTCTCTTATCATTTTTTAAATTAAAATTTTTTATCTATCAAATTTGGTCCTTATTCTTTTGATTGTTACTTTTTTTTATTTAAAATAATTTATGAAATTGTAATTATTATTACTTAAATTTCATCATCTTTCAATTTTTTTTATCTGTTAGATTTGATCTCTATTATTTTGATTATTATTTATTTTAATTGATATAATTTATGAAATTAGATTTTTTTCAATTTCATTCTTATTCAACTTTTTTATTTGTAAGATTTGTCCATTATTATTTTAATAAACTTGAAAAAAAATAAAACATTAATAAGCTATTTTCCAACTCATTTTCCATAACATAACAAAATAATGAAAAGTGTTTTCCAACTTACTTTCCGTTACACTACCAAACATCGAAAAATAATATACTTTTTCGGAATTCACTTTCCAAGGAAACCACTTTCCAAAAAAAACCATTTTCCTGCAAACAAACAGGGCCTAATACATATATGAATATGTATTTTTATATGCTCTCCCAATAATTGTATAAAAATGTGCATGTAAAGTTCATCCTCTCTCATAATCCTTCATGAATAACAGATAATGTTACTCTTTGGGAATTTCTAGTTAGAGAAAAAAATTTATAAAGATAATCCATAAATGTCATTTGATGGTGTTATAAAATTCAGAATAATAGAGAAGATACTTTTCGCTATGTTTGGATGATGTATGATCACATAAATGATGAAGCCAGGACATTAGGTTTGGAGGGCCCAAATTAGAAACAAAAACTTAGAAGGTGGGGCAAAAGTCAAAATTTACTAATTTAAGAGCTAAAATTTATAATTATTCAAGGGGGAGGCAAGGAAAAAAATAATTTTAGTAGGGGCACCTCCTGCATGTACCCCTAGATCACGTGTTCATGTCCATATTTTATTCTTCATAATTAAGGACTCCATGGATTAGTGATGGGGCTGAGTTTCCTACCAAATAGTTCTTTTTTGAGGATTTTAAAGATCATCCGATGATTAAATCAATAAATTTATTATAAAGAGTTGCAGTAAATGAGCATTAAATTTTAAGAACAAAAAAATTTGTTCCTATTTTAATATGATAATTGTTAAGAATAAGTTGTAAGAGAGTTAAGATGGTGAATTTCTTTCCTAGATCGTTTAAAGAGTATTTATAACCTTGAATTTTTTTTAACTCGAGGGGTTGTAGGTCTTTTCTTTCTTCGTCTCCAAGTGGGAGGAAGACCCTTACAGTCAACATTAATATTGATTGCAAGTATCTCTTTACATGACATTAATTGTTCATGGAAGTATTACGTGTCTATAGAATACGGTCCTACATTAATTTTATACACTATAGTAATGTCAATGGGATCATCTCTTATAATCAACACTAATCTTGATTGGTATATGGACGACCTTTAGAGGAATTTTTGCATGACTAGAATATAGGAAGATGATGATCCTAGATTTCCATCCTGGGTGCTTGTATCTGGAGGAATCACTGGCTTAAAAAGGCGTTAATCATTGCATCTTGAGTCTGGTACGTAACCGAGCCCAAAAGAATTTAGATATGTCATCTTGTCAGATCCATAAACGTTTAGGTCTAGAGCATAGCTGAACTTAAGAGAGTTGAGTCTGGCATCTTGCTAGACTTAGAACACTTGAGTTCAGCGCATAACCGAGCCTAAGAAGATTGGGTTTGACACCTCGCCAGACTCATAAAAGCTTGGACCTGGCGCATAGCCGAGCCCAATAAAAATTGAGCTTAATATTTTGCCAGACCCCTTGTTATGAACCTTGGCTTTTGAGCTTATATAATGAATTTTTTTTTAATCCCTTTTATTTATGAACTTTAAGAGAAAAAAGGTTTTCAATAATGAAATACAACAATTCATCATCTTTATTTTTAAAAATAAATAAATAGAAAGAGTCCATTTCGGCTAGTGCAATTTGATCTTTGTAATCCAGGAATCACGCATAAGGTTTGGAACTGGGAAGGACTATCCTCTGAATATATATTTGAAGTGCTGGAGTTATGTTTGCCTTTATGATGTTATTGGTCATTGGTGGTAGCATGATCATCATTTAATGAAAAATTCTGTCGTCAGTTTATGCATGCCAATTTTGAACCTAACTATTATGAAATCAAGTGGTTTGATACTGGAATATTTGGTATTGTGTATATATATATATATATATATATATCAAAATGAGTTTAAAAATGACTTTTGATATTTGAATGTTGTTCGCAAGGTTCAAAAAATTATTTCGGATTGAGAAGATCAGAAAAATTACCCAATTGATTCACAACTTGTGTATTAAAATAAAAGAAATTCTAAATGTCAATCAAAATTATTAATAATTTTGAGCTTTCTATTGTAATTAAATGGAAATAACATATGAGAAAAATATAAAGATTTTGTGAACTTTAATATGATATATATATATATATATATATATATATATATATCAATTATCAGGGAGAAGCTGTCTATTATTTAATTTAAAAGTCTTTGTACATTGTATTTAAAAAAAAAAAAGATTTAGCACGTTGGTAATCAAATGAAAATAATATATGGGAATAGATATCAATATAAAAGTCTTGCAGACTTTCATCTCTCTCTCTCTCCCCCCTTGATTCTCTGGCAGTGAAATTAAGTCCATCATCACTCAAACGCCAATTTTCAACAAATTTAGTGGGAATGTTTTTTTATTAGGGACTTGCTTAAATGGGAAGGGGTGGAGGTAGAATCAACGGCATTTTCATTTCAAAACGGAAAAAAAGTTAAAAATAGAAACCAAACCCGTAGCTGTTTAATGAATTTCCCTCGGAAGCATATGTTGAAGGAGCCGAGCCGAGCATATATAATTAATGGCAGTGGAGACGTGCTTGACTTTCTTAGTTCACAATTATAGCCACCATTATTGATTGCAATTTTGCATTGATAGGAACCTGCGACGGTGCAAGCAAACCATGTTCGAAGTGTCATTTCAGATGCTCCAAAATATCTGAAAGCCCTTTCTTTCTCGCCAGCCCAATAGAGAATACCATACTGTTCTCATCGACCAGTTTCATGTGGTTTTATTTAGCTGCCGACATGAATAGTCGGAATAATTATCATTAAAAAGATAATCTGAATTGCTTGTAAAATCCTCTCCAACTACCACCTTTTGCTTATAATTCCAGTCCTACAGCTCAAAGATAATTTATAATTTTTTTTAAATTAATTTTAATATTTTTGGATAGTTTTGATTTGTTAATATCAAAAAAAATTTTAAAAATATATTATTTTGATATATTTTTTAGTAAAAAATATTTTAAAAAACAATTATTATCATACTTTCAAATACTAGTCCGCAATACAAGGAAGAAAATTTATTTTTTTAACCCTTTCCCCTTTACTTTGTCATTGGTTAAATCGTTGATGGTTTTGAATTTCATCATATTCATAAAATCTAAATTGTTGATTTGAGAATAATGATTTAGATTTACTCGTAAAGAAAAATAACTCAAATTATTGACTTGAATTTCATTAATATATCACATCACCACCGATTTATTCTAAGAGAGTCCAATAAGATAATAGGGTTTTTTTCTCGAGAGGTATAATTTCCAGACTCAATCGATCTACCAGCTGATTGCCAAGGAACGAGAGCAGAAAACATGCGATTGCGTGGACTCAAAATGGAATATAGAAAAGGGGACAAAATGTTATGAATAACCGAACCCACAGTCATGGATGACTGAAAGGGAAGACTGAAGAGACTCTAGTTATAGCACTGCCATCCCTTTTCTTCTCGTTCTCTAGTCAACTTCAGAACCATGCACCTTAATTTATGTTCAAGCATTGCTTTTGGAACCTCCCTGCCTTAAACCTCCTTTTATGTCTCGGCATCACTATTCCATGTCGACGATTAAGAAGAAAAAATCATACTAAAAATAGAAGAGAACTCCACGTTACCATCAGGGTCAAGAATTAAGCCACGTTATACTGCTACTGGATCTCCTAGTTTTATTGACTAAACTTTTTGTTGGTATTTATATTAACAATTCATCTATGCATATGTTATCGACCGAATTAAAGATGGAAAGAGTCCATCTAAAAAACTCTTGTCGGATATTTTATCAGTGAAAATGTCATGTTGCCGTAGGATTTGTCTATTTGAATCCTATTGTAGTATCATCTGTTATCTGCTCGGTATATATCGACAAAATTTTTCTGTCAGTGTTTACTGATTAATACAGGAATAGAAAATTTTATCGGTAAAGATCATTGTAATATACTAATAAAATTTTTCTGTCAATGTTTCCTTTTATATATGTCAATTTTTTTTTTTTTTTGTATGTTAAAGAATAATATAAATCATATATTAGAAGTTCATCTAATAATATCTGGATTTATTATTTTTATTATTATTTTTTATGTTTTATAAATAAAAGTAGCAGGATATCTCAACCATCCAATTGGAGTCCATGCTTCAGGGGAGGGTGACAATAGCAATTTGCAACCTATTCTTGATAATATTTGAAAGAATTAGAAGATAAAACAACCCCTAAGTAAGCCCACTTATTTCGGCGTAGAAAAAGGAGTACTTAGAATTTAAGCCTTGTCCAATAGCCCAGTAAGAAGCGGGCTCATCTACCAAGGCGTCGTGTATAGCCCATTTAACCGAAGTCTAGACGAACCAGATTATTAAATATCGAAAACACACATCGAAGTATTTCGAACTGCTAACATGAGTAATAAATCTCGAACAGGAAAAAGGAACTAGATATACTGCGTAGGGCAATACTTTCGAAGATAATGATTTTACAAGTATCAAAGTTTGAGCACAAGCACAAATTCTTGTCACCGCCCAGCTCGAAATTGTTTGGGGATTGAGGAGAAACAATGCTAATCTCTCCATAATTGCTCGTTCCATACGCTCCCCAGCATGAGAGATTGAGATACGAACTTCCACTGTCCAACATTGGAGTTGCATCACACCGTGCCCCTTTTGATTTAATTTCTAGGTTCTTCAAGGATTGAGAGTGTACAGTACCACGAGGAAGATTCAAATGTTCAAAAGATATCAAGGATTGAGGGTGTTTTAATATAGCAAAAACTAGCTAGGTGTTTCAAAGCAAAAGATAAATGTTTTCCAATATTACAAAAATATAATGTAAAATATTCATAAAACATCTAATGATATTATTTGCACATTATTCATAAAATATTTTATCTTCATTTTTTTTAACCGAAAAAAAAAAGTTCAGAAAATGCTTATGTTTTAAAAAAAGTAAGAAAAATTTAACAATCATATTAAATTTTGATTAATTTAATAATATAATAAAAATATAAGGTAGCAAAAAAAATAAAAAACAATCACGAACAACAAAATTGGAAATAAAAATAAGACAAAAAAAATTTAAATCCCCGTTAGCTTTTCAAATTGCATGATAAAATAAAAGAAGAAAAATACTATACTAGGTTGCATATATTAAAAATTTTATAAAAAAATATTTTAAAAAAGTCAATCTAAATAAATAAATAAATTCACAGAAAAATCATATCAATCTCTTTAAAAACCATCATAAAAAAAAATCCACAATCTAAAAAAGGATAAATAAACAAAAAAGAATCATAGAGAAATGATATTATTTAAATCATATACCAAAAAATTAATTTTAAAAATTCATATAAAATAAGATATCAATTTAAAAAATCAACTTTAAATAATAATAATAATAAGCTAGACATTGTAGGGCTTGACTTACCAGGCCCAATGTCTAGGCCATAAAGATTCGGTTCATATGCAAGCCTTCAAGATATGCCCCACAAGCATGAGCCTTTTATTTCTATTTTTAAATTTAATAGGACAAACAACACATCGTTCGCTCCAACTATTTAAAAAAAAACACATCATTTGTTCCTTTTTTGTTTTACCCAAAAAATTATTTTATTTTACTTGCTAAACAAGAAGCATGAGCAAGGGAATACAGTTTTGCACCTTGCAAACCGGAAAAAAACAAAGCCAGGTAATAAATTCTTCTTCTACCCTTTTCCTTTATAATTCCCAGTACTTAATAGCTCAAATTTTTATGCATAAGAACTTGCATCCTCACCCCTCTCAATTGTTGAAAAAAAAACCATGATTGCAGGTGATAGAAGTATTCCTCGGCAGCAGAAATGTAAGCCCAGGCTTCCTGGAAATGAATGCCGTAAACTATAGTGGCCTTACTCCCCTGAGTATGCTCTACTTATTTCACCAAGCGAAGGGATAGAGAAATCATTGAGATCCTTTTAGGTGCTGGGGCTGCGCAAGCTAGACATTTATTTCAATCAAAACCCTATCGGCACCTCCACAACAATAGAGACACGGCAATCTCAACCGGTTCGGATTATTTCCGGTTCTTTTTTGTTTTACTAAAAAAATTATTTTTAATCTATTTTTAACCTAAAATACATAGGAAATATCACATAAATTTTGTTAAATCAATTCATAACTTCTAAAAAAATAAAAATAAAAAACTATTATTTAGAATATGAGAAAAAAATAGACAAAAAAAGTCAAGTTTAGTAAAATAAAAAACGACACCCTAACAAACCCATTTTGGGTTCGTAATATTTTTCAATTTTTTTTTAAAAAACTAAGAGACAAATATAGATCAAGATATTTAATATCATAATATAAATAATATAACTAATTATTTTTAATAAATTTTTTTATTCAAATCAAATTGAAATAGAAATCAATAAACACGAAAGATTTATTAGATAAAGAAAAGAAATTGAATGCACTAACAAATTCGAATGTGCCACCTTTGTTGCTCATGTACTGCACTTCAATCATCTGTCTTGCAATTTAACCTTCACCCAAAAAAAAATACAATTAGGCTTTAATTTACACTTAAATGTGCTACAAAAAAATTGATGATCAAATTAAAAATTATCAAAAAATTCATTTTTATAATCCATACTGAAATGTGAGAGAGTAAATAGCGGTGTAACTACAATAAAAACACCATACCATTTAACTTTATAAATAATTTTTAAAAATACAAAGAACCAGTTATCTTATAATAAAATAAATATAAAAAATAAAAATATATTTTACCAATAAATTCAAACACGCCATTTATATTACCGGTGTGTTATACTTCAATCACTTGTACTGCAATTCAACATTACCATTTTAAAAAAAAATGTAATTGAGGCCTGTCACAACATTAATCAGATTCAATATCCTGGAGTCTCTTTATTTGCTATTTTATTATAAAAAGGACTAACACCTCCAAAAGTTATATATTTTTATTTGGCTTCTATTTACTAAGAGCTTATGCACTCGAGGCTTTTTGTGTACTGGTACTACTGAATCTATTCAGCATCTTTTCTCACACCTTGACTCCTCGTGGAGATTGTGGAGTAGATTCATTGACTGGTTAGGAATGACTTGGTGAATTTCTACAACAGCTGAACAGCTGAACATGTGTTATTGGAACGGAACTTGCAATCGGTAAATTTAAAAAGAATGCAGTTCTTTTTTTATGTTATGGTATCTTCTAGGGTGTCTGGATTTTTAGTCGTCGTCGTCTTCTTCTTTTTCGTCTAAAGGGTCACATAATCCTGCATCATGCATTGTTCATTTCCTCTGATCGGATAATACTGTCAAAAACAAAACATCAACTAATCAAAAACATTTGAAGAAACACAAAATTTCTCGTGATGTTGAACCAGAAGCACTGTCACCAGTCAGCAACTGCTTTCAGAAATACCTGAATAGGCCTTAATTTGGATTTGCTGAAATTTACATTTGGCTTCACCCAAAAGAGAAGGTGTTCCTGTCCTCCTATATATCTGGATGCCATTGCTGCACTAATTAACAAGCAACAATTCATAAATCATTATTCCACCTGGGCTAACTAATTAATTAATTTGCAACTTAATTCAGAAGAAATATATCAAACCCAAAAAAAAAAAAATCGTTTAACAATACATATCATAGCAAGCTTGAGATAAGTTCGTCGATAGAAGATTCTGAGCTAACACCAAGAAAACTGTAGTAGGACGGTGACCCTTGCTGCTGTCAACCCCCATCTTCACCAGCTAGCTAGCTCTCACAACATGCATAAACACGCAACTCTATCAAAATTGATTTAGCCAGCAACTAGTGATCAATGTATTTGTAATAAAGATTTAAAAGGTCAAGGTTAGTCCTTAGGGAAGTTTCGGCAGCAAAGTGAGAAAGACCAGGGCGGTTTAATTAGAAACGACATAGTATTTTTAATGTTGTAAGAATCTGGAATCATAAAAAACTAAAATTTAAAATTTTATTTATCTAAAAAAAAATATTTTTTAAAATTTATATTGAGTTTGAAAAATATATTTTAGAGATTCTACATAGTTTTTTAATATAAGGTTTCCACTGTTTTCTAAATAAAAGAAAAACATGGAAAATATAATTTTTTTTTATTTATATATAAGTACTTTTTAGCAATATAAAATATTATAATTATATTTTATATATTTTCATATTTAGACAGTGTCATAAACTTAGTTTTTATTTTAAATTTAATATAAATATTTTTTAGTTAATATATAACCTTAATTTACATGATATATAATTCTTAATTAATTAGAATGAAATCAAATTAATATTTTACAAGTAAATTAAATATAAAATATTAAAATGATAATTATAAATTATGGTTTTATGCTTTGTGTTGATTTTTTATGGACTGTTTTGATGAGATCGTAGCTGCATTGATATTGGGTTGTGACACGTTTGTTTCATACTGAACTGGAAATTTTGTAAAGGATTGCAATGTATTTGTTTGGACTCTTTGGTATTCCTCTATTTATCATAGGGAAGGACATTGAAGGATCTTCTTCTCCGTATATATGTGGGCGTAGGGATGGATAAATATATGAAAGAGACATCCTCCTATTTGAGGAATCTTTGTACCTTCATTTATATATTCAAATAATTTATTATATTTATAATCTTTTAAATATGTATCTTATATAATTTGATTTTTTCCCCTACCATTGCCTTCTTTGATTTTATTTGGCAAGTGTAAAATATTTGTACTTCAGGTGGTAAATATGATTCATTCGAGCAATTATTGTTGATATTTTTTGATATTATTAAATTTGTTATATAATCTAAATTGATATTTTTTATATTAATTGTATTATAATCTAAATTTTATTGTGTATTCAAGATTTTTTTCTCTCTCATCTCTCTTCTTTTTACTTGTTTAATATTTTTTATTAGAAATTATTATTTTATATGACAACAAACTATAAAAATTATGTTTTTTAATCATGTAACATATATAAACTATATTATTTTATTAATTCTTTTTTCAACTGTGTTATTCCATTAATATTTAAAAAAATTCCAAATTATTGATGCTGGGATCTTTCTCTTAACAATGCTGAGTCACGTCAATAATACCTTGTCCTTCCTCCATCATCCAACTAGTGTACCTAATGCATTATTAGTCCGTTTATTTTTTTATTTGAAAAATATTTAAAATTGTTGTGTTTTTTAATTATTTTTTTATATTTTTTTTGATAATTTTGACATATCGGTGTCTAAAATAAATTTAAAAAAAAACATATTATTTTGATAAATTAAAAAAACATTTTAAAAAATTATTATTATCATGCACAATATCAAACATGTTTTAGATATCTAAGCCTTTCTCTATTAAAGATGGTCCACGTTTTCTTCTTTAGCTATTGAATAAAACTTTTTTAAAATATTAACACGGTAAATATTAAATGATAAAAAATTTATAAATTTTATAAAACACCCTTTTAGTACTTATATTCAATTCTTAAAGCATTCTCTATTTCTTAATCACCTTTTATTTTTATACCCCAAATAGTTATCATAAATAATGCTAATGAATAATTATTTAGTCCGTTTTATGGGGAAATATGTATATTCCTTTTTTTTTCCTCTTTAATAGCTTTATCATATTTTTTAAAAGTAAATTAAAAATTAAATGGTTGAAAATCAATGTTTTTACTAGCTAGGACATCAAATCTACTATTATATAGTCAGCAATATATATCTCTAACCAAAATGATTTTTTAAGATGAAACAAATTCTTCAATATGCACTTACTGTTCATGTAAAAAAATTGATATTTAATCAGGTCCTTTCATTAACTACACCTAGGATTTAATTCGTAGTATTTTTTAACTAAAAACATATGAGAGCACATATGTGAAGTATCAACCCTTGACTTTTTTTGATGGACGCATGACAAGTATTGATTAAACAATATTTGATCAAATTTAACCACTGAGAAGAAGGTTTGGAGGATGATTTTGCTCAAAATAAATATAATTAAGATTTTAAATAAATAAATTAATTTGATTTTTTTAATTAACACTAAAATGATCTCTTTTAAACCCCTATTTAATTATGTTACATAAAATATTAAAATGCCTAAAATAAATAATGAGTGAATGATAAATTGATCTTAAAAAACTTTTGATGGAGTTAAAAAAATACCAAAATTCAATCATATATAAAACTTTGTTCCATGTTGAAAAAATAAAAACTCTTCCTCTTCCAAGATCAATACACTTGTATACATGTGTGTGTATAATCTTTGTCTCCCATGGAAAAAATAAAAAAGTTTTTTCTCATGAATTCAAGATCACAAAGCAATGAACAAGTACAGATCCACTAGCATAAGTCCAATCAGAACACTTCTCCATTCCTTCAAAGTGCAAACCCTAAAGAGTGTAAAGCCTGTGTACAATATTGTACTATACATTACATAAAACATACTAAAATAAAAGGTTCTTAGCAACCAAAATGCAAAGGATATTAGAAAGAGATCGATCATTAGCTGTACTAAAAGATCATTACTGAAAATCATATAAAGTGATAAGTAAAAGAAGTGAGGGAACAGACCCCTGGAGGCAGTGGCGTCATAATTGCTTTCTTCTTCGAGCCTGTCTTCACCCATTCGTGCCATGTCTCACTATCTTGATCAATAATTCAAGAGTACTCCAGGCTTAACACATTTTACTCTTTTGAAAATATTGGATAGGTGTGTAGCTAGAGAGAAAATATGTCCTATAGCAAATCATAATTACTTCATTTGGATTGAATTTGGAAAGGGATTATTTCTATTGTATTGTCTAAGATCCGTCCAACACAATAAAATACGTAAAAAATAAATTGTTAGCTAGGACTTGTTTGGATAACTAGAAAGAAATAATACCCCACAGAAACAAATTCACATAAGATGAAAAGCGGGCATGAGAGAGATCTCACCTCCATATATCTGGGTTTTCCATCTTCATCTTGATCGAAACTCCAAGAACTGAGGATACTAATTTTGGTTGGAAGACGATCTTTGGCGCTTGACCCCTTTAAATTTGTTGTAGTTATTTACATCGGAGCTAGCCGCCTTCAAAACTTAACTAGGGCGTCAAGTTCCATGCAAACACTTGCCAAATAAGCAGTCTTTTTGCTTGTGCCTCACATTCGTCATGTGTTCGACCTTAAAGGTTATTATTCTGTTCGAAAGATCATTTTATCATTCTTGGTTTTCCTTTTTGGATAAAAATGATTTAATTTATTTTTCTTTAGCAACCCAATTCTCAAAGCATTTACTATATAGTTCTTGCACCGATCAGTAATTATATTGTTTTTCTCATGATAAAGGAAAGGTAAAAAAAAAAAGAAACAAAAGAAGTCAGGGTAGTGTTAGTCATGATCAATTTCGATGACCTGCAGAGCTTTCTCGTCAGATTTAGATCTTAATGATCAAGAAAATCGTGTTAAGAAGGAATCCATAGGATTTTGTATCCCATGGAATAGTTATAATTAAATATATGATAATAATTAATAGATTTGTTTTTGTTGCATCATGTTGGAGCTAGCAAAGAAATTCTTGCTAATTAGGGTTTTAATATGTAATCCCAAACACGCATGTTCAAGGTCGAACAGACAACGAAACAAAGACTGATCTGCAAAAGACTGATCACTTCGCAAGCATAGCATGGAATCCACTCACCCGGTTGACAACAGAAATACACCCATCTCACCATTCTTCTTCTTGGGGAGCTGCATGGTATATATGGTACCATAAAGTACTGATCCCACCTGAAAACAGTTCTCAAATTAAATTAATAAGAAACTCATGCTCAATATCCTAAAGCTATGGCAAATTAATCAACTTAATATCATTAGAAATTAATGAAGGTCACACAAGGACCACAAAATTTGGCAACAACAGAAAAGAAGACGCCATGCTAAAACAAGACGATGATAAGAACAGAATAAAGCACACACCTGCAGCAAGGTCCCTTTGGCTGCAAATTCAAATCCATGAAGAGTTGTTGGTGCAATGTGTTATGGTGACAGGTCGATTTTTATAGAGAAAAGAAGCGCAGAATTTGCAGGGTTGAAGCGTGTGAATTGTGTCTTATTGTATATCTGCTACATTTTACACGTGAGAAGCTTTGACCAGCGGATGAGACATGTTGGGAATGATGCATGTTTACTCACCCCAACAACCTAATCCCATAGAAGACGATTTTAAGAGAGAGAGAGAGAGAGAGACTATTTTCTTATATAATATTAAGTTGCAGATGAGATTATTATTTTTTTAATTTTAAAAAATTTATAAATACATTAGATAATACAAAATTTGATGTATATCAATTGAAATTATTTTGAAATATTAAAATTGTGATATATTAAATATTAAAAAATTAAAAAAAATAAGATGATGATATATTAGCTTAATCTAAGCTAATCATAATTAACTTATAATTTTAGGTATGAGACGATGATAACTCTATGGAACTCAAATCAGAATAAAATAAAAGGCCTAAATATTGAAGGCCGAAAAAAATAATAAAAAAAACAATCAATTAAAAAATGACTAAAAAAGCTATATTTAAGCAATTGGTTTAATTTAATTCAAGATCAAAATTTCTTTTAAAAAATCTAAATTTAACAAATAAAACAACAAATAAAAAGACCTGAGATAACCCAATTTATTTTTAAAATTATTAAAAAATATTATAGAAATAAAATAAAAACAACGGAGTTCAATCACAATATTAAATCAAATGTTGAATGATGAAACTGAAAAAAAAAATATGATATTAGGAAAAGAAAAAAAAAACAAATGAACTTGGACGAATCTCCTAAACCTAGGTTAATCTCTCAAATTCACAACCCGTTAAATTTTAAATCTATACTAAAAAAAGAAGCTCAATTTAATAGTGAAGCATGAAATCAAAAAAAAATATATAAATTTCAAAAGTTAACAAATAACAATAAAAATATAAATTTTTAAAATGATCTCAAATAAAATAAATAACAATTAAAATAATAGGAACCAAACCTACTTATATAAAAATTAAAGGAGGATGAAATTGAAAACAAATTTTAATTTCATAAATTAATTTAAATAAAAAAATATCAACATGTGCTTTTTATTATTTTTTATATATTTTTTAAAATATCAGATCACATTTCAGATTACATGATTATTATAACAAAAACTAAGATGAAAATACGAATAACCCTTTGTAGACATTCGAAATAAGTTTTGATTTTAAGGGTAATAAAATAATTTATTGGTGATGTAAAAAGTGAAATTTCAAAAATACTCTTGTATACAAGTTAAATATTTTTTGCATTTAAGAGAAATTAAATAATTGTAGTATGAAAAAAAATATAAAAAGACTGAATTGCTGTTAATTAATTATAAAAAGACTTTTCCATTAACTTTAGTTTTTGTTAACAGTTAAAGAAAATGATGCGTACTCGGGGGTGGGGGGGTGGGGTAGATAGAAATGAGGATCCTTAAAAGTACTTGTAGGGTTGGAAATAAAAGCTAAGCGAGCTAAAAGGAAGGAAGCGATCAAGGTTAGTTGTGCTCGTGTGATTCTTGAAATGCTGATAGAGTAAAATAGAGATAGATATTGTTGGTGCCCAACTCCACATGATCCCACTTTCCAATTCCAGCTACCTTTAATCACGCATTTGCATAAAATACTTGCATGTAAGACTTAGAAAATAGTGCTTATGCTTGCTTAAGGAAACAAACAGACACAAGCATGACTCCACTTTCCAATTGCAGCTACCTTCATAACCCATTTGCTTAAAATCCTTACAGGCAAAACTTAGAAAACAATGCTATGCTTGCTTGAGGAAACAAATTACAGACGCAAACATGCATAAAGATTGAAATCTGTATGCGTACAATTTTCTTAATGTCTACCATTTAGTTGCTTTTGCAACTCTCCAACTATCACACCTATAAACGAACAACCATCCTTTCCAAAAGTACGCAACAAAGACAACCACTGCTAACGCGACCAGGACGCACTGAGCTGGAGTTTGCTGTGGATCATCAAGACTCGTTGGTTGTTCATATATATTGGGTATCATCAATCTTACATGTAAGAGTGTGGATATGAAAATCAAGCACCCCTAAACATGTTGATATCAATTAATTGAATATTGATTTTCATATGAACATCAAGATTAGATATGAATGGGATTTGTAAGTATAGACGGGGTTCTTGAACACAAAACAGATCACACGACTGGTTAGCTGGCAAATTGAGATGCCTTGTAAGAGCAACAATTCATCAACAAAAAAGAATGGAAGAAAATAGAGGAATACATGCATGGGAGGAAGAGCAATCAAGTTGTCCTAACATAACGCAAGTCTGAATCAATGACAACAGGTTGTTTGGATGGCAAGCAGTTGGAGCGACAGATGGTTGAGTGACAGATGGTTGAGTGGCAAGCAGTTCGGGTAGCAAGCAATCGATTGACAAGCAGTCCAAATAGATAGAGCTGAGGTTGTTGAACATTGGTGTGAGAGCATGAGAGTTCTGACTTCTGAGACAGATTTCTAAAAGTCAAGAAGTTTCTTCCTTTTCCATGAATGAAGTGAGGTTGGTCTTTGTATAACAGAAAGAAAATATCATCGATGGTCAGGATTGTGTCGCATCATCCTTAATTGGATGGTCATATTTAAATTAAAAGGAATTGAGATCTCTTTATTTTGAGTTAAAATACTTCGACGTGCTAGCGCATAGTCAAGAAAATAACGATTGGATCTTATCCGAGCCTACCAGGACAGTCTTCCCAGAACGGCGCCAAATAAAGACATGAATACTGCAATATAAATTTGTAGTTATTAATTATGGAAAAAAAAAGTTCTTTAAATTTTTTTTTATATTTTAATATGATATTTTTTTATATTTAAAAATTATTTTAATATATTAATATAAAAATGATTTTTAAAAATAACTACATGCTACTACAATTTCAAAAACCCTTTAATATACCTTTAAAATAATGGTAAAACGAATGGGCAGTGGAATTGCTCGTTACACTTGGCCAATAGATTGGCCATTAATTATTGTTGGCGAGGTCTTCATGCTGAGTCTATATATAAATAAATGAAAACGATATCGAATACAATTATTGTACTATGAATCCGTCTTTTGTGTATAAATACTTTATTCTATTATTTATAATTGATGGGAATTTCACTATCACATGCATATATATTTAACAATCTTTCCCTCACACGATCGAATATATATCTCCATAATTAACTTGAGAGTGATGTCATTTGTTTCGATTATAAGAGATGTTGTGCCCGATATTTGAATGGTCAGAATTATGGAAAGAGTTTCTCATGTGGGAATTACGTACGTACCCTGTACATGTATGTATTTTATTATATAGTTTTTTTTATGCATTCCACTGTTATTATTATTAATAATTATACACGATTCTAAACATACAAATACAAATGTTATCATTCTTAGCATAAACTCCTGTATGATTGCATCGATCCCTCCCCTCTTCTCCACTGCGCACCGACAACAATCTGCAGCAATTTCTCTTCTTGTTTCTGGAGCCTCCCCTGCTGCTGTCGTTGGTCATGCCTCTAGCTAGTGCTGTTTCTCTGCCTCTCATGGCTGCTATTATTTCTCACGGGCTGTTATACTTCCTCCTTCAAATACTTAGCAAGTAATCTTCTTAAAGCTATCAAACACCAGATTCTTTTAGTGGAGGATGCTGATGAAACCTGATTTACTAGTCCAACAAGCGATATACAATTGAAGATAAATCATCAGGAATGTTGCTCACAGGAGTGGGCTGAAGAGGGGTAGTAGGTGAAGGCAGCGTGTGGAGAGAAAAGGGGTAGGTGGTGTTGAATTTGGTAGTAGTGTATGAGGTGACTTTGCCGGTGTTTGTAAAGATGGTAGTGTTGTTTTTTAAAGTATTTTTTAATTTAAAATATATTAAAATAATTTTTTTTTATTTTTAAAAATTTATTTTTAACATCAATACATTAAAATAATTTTAAAATATATTAATTTAAAATAAAAATAAAAAAATCAAAATTTTTTTAAAATATTTTTTAATCATAGTTTTAAACTAAACATATATAAGAGTATTATTATATTAAAATGATATAAAAAAATTATTAAAAAAATTAATTTTTTTAAAAATCATTTTCAAAACCAATGTAAAGCAGGTGATGTTTGCATCTTCAATATTATCAATACACGATCCCTTTCAAAAAAAAAACCTTGCAATTAAGATGTGCAGAAAAGTAATGGAAAGTGACTGAATTTCGCATCTTGACGTTTCAGGAGACTGTGGTTACCTTCCTTAGCTGTTGTACTGTCCTATTAATTAATATCAGTGTACTTTTGTGTACTCCAACTTCTTCATTAGTCCTTTTTTTTTAATGGTTTTTTAAAAAAAATCCTAGTAATTCTTGAGTTTCTAAGAATTATTGTATGTATCTTGTGATAATTATTTTAGTTGTGGTTTGAAAAAAATTATTTTATAAAAAATATTTTTGATTGAGATTGATTTGATATTTATATATGTTTGGTTAAAACTGTGGTTGAAATTAAAGTTGAACAAAAAGTAATTTAATGTATTTATTTAATAATGCTTTTGAAATTAAGGTTATAAAATAATTTTAAAATATATATATTAATATTGATGATTTTTAATTTAAATATTATAGATTTAACTATTATTATTACATCATGAAATAAATAATACTTTATATAAAATATTTTTTATTGGTCCATTAAACTATCTACATTTTCCATCACATATGAAATACATCCGTCAAGGACTATAGTTTTTTTAGTTTCTTAAGCAAGCAACAATATCAGGTAAAATATAATCATGAACAAAATTGGAATTGCGATCAAATTCTGCAAATACTACGTCATCAAGCAATCTCTATCTTATTTATGTAGTATCATTGAATAATATTAAACACTAGTTTTTCAAATAAAATACAATTAAAAATAAAAAATAAAAATTATTTTTTATTTTACTGAATCGAACCTGATTCAATGCATTTTGAGCTTTGAACTGGATCCGGTTCGGCCGGAACCGGTCCGACCAGAACAGGATGCTACACTGTTCATCTTGCACAGTGTTCATATAGTGAATTAATTAGCATGAACAGTGTAGCATGCTACACTGTTCGTGCTAATAAAAATTCGATGAGTGCGCAAGAAGCATGAGAGAGGCAGGAACACAACAAGAAGTATAGAATTTCAGCTTTTTCAACGTAGATAATGATAGGGCTCACATATAAAAATCACCACTGATGTTATAATCAAACACTTCAATGCAATTGTTACACACTAAACACAACCACAAATACTTAGCCAAACAAATGTACAAAATGTACGATAATTTTAAGGACTAGATTTCTAGAATGTGCATTGAAAAAAAAAGAAGAAGATTATCTTTAGCATAAGAATAAATTCACTAACTAATTGACACTACATGGCTCATAAAATATGAATATATTAATAAACATTCGATCTGGATTATAAAGATTCAAAATAGTAGTTTGAGGACATATTCTATTTGTTTTTTCATTTTAAAAGTATTTTTTAAAAAAATTAAATTTTTTTTTTCAAATTAATATTTTTTTAGTATTTTTCGATTATTTTGATGCGGTGATGTCAAAAATTATTTAAAAAATTAAAAAATTTATTTTTTATATTTTTTCAAATAAAAAACACTTTGAAAAATAACTATAACCATGCTTCCAAACACACTTTAGATTTACAACTTAGCTCACAAAAGCTGTAAAAAAAGAAAAGTGACAGAGTTTTCACTCTTGGAACCCAGCCAGTATTCTAAGTTTTAGTTTTGACATAGATATGATGTGAGTTTCTTCAAATACATAAGAACGTGTATAATCAGGAACGGAAGCAGGATTTGTAAACTAGGAGGGCCAAAATGTATAGTTTTATTGTTGGGTGGGCATTTCATAACAATACCTTTAAAAATTCTACGAGCTCAAAGGTGATTTAAGAAAAATAAATAAATAAATAAATAAACTTTTGGGGCCACCCACTATCTATTTTTATGTAAAAAGGTGACGAAATTCAGAACACACACAGAGGTTAATAAAAGTGGAAAGAGGACATGCTTTTTACAATAAAGTTCCGAGCAAGTTTAGAAAGCACAGCCCAACAACTTTAAGCTAAGTTTGAACTGGGCCAGAGCTGTAACTCTCTAGTGGACTTCGACTTGTAAACAACAATTAAAAAGAATTCAGAAATGGAGATAAATATAAGAATCTTTCCTTTAATAATAAATAAAAAGGCGAAGGTGGAGGCTGCCTCTCCGATTTGTTCTTTTTCAGTTACTTGTTATATCTAGCGTTAGGAAACACCCTCCTCTCGGGACTCGGACAGGCTTTCAATCTCTCGCTACTGAACTAGTTGCTGCAAACGTGAGTTTATTATTTGTTTTTCTTTCTTTCTGTTTTATTCTTTCACGATTCTTTGTCTTTTCTTAAAAAAAAAAAAAATCTTTTTTTATCTTTCTTTACTTTATCAATCACCCTTCGGCCTTCTAATTAGCAACTACCAATTCAATTTTTGGGTTTACATGGATTTGTAATGCAATACACTAATTGTTCTCTTAGAGATGAATTTTGCTTCTTAACCCCCATTTTGTTGATGTATGCATGGGTGATGCTGTATATAGGTGGAGGGTTGATGTGCATTTTTTAGTAGCCCACACACTTTGAAGAGCTCCAGGAAAATATACAATTATGTCTCGGATCATTTTTAGTTCTCCGTCAACGCTACCTCAATTATATTCAACTTCAAGGTTTTTTTGTTTTTTTTTTGGGGGAGGGGGGGCTCTTTTACTATGAAGAAAATTACTTTTTTGTTTTTTGTTTTTTTCAATTTTGGTGGTTTTGGACTTTGTTTTTATTATGTTTTAAGTAGTTTGAATTGTTGCAGGCGGATTGTTACAATGTCTGTGGCTCAAACCATAAATCCTGGAGTATCTTTCCGGTCGATGGTAGTGAAACCTCCTTCACATCCTACATATGATATGAAGGGTGTTATTAAGCTGGCACTCGCTGAAGATGCTGGGGATCGAGGTTTTTGATACATATCTTTTTTAAGTCCATCCTTGTTCTTCTCACAGACAAAATTTGAATTAGTTCAATGTTTTGTGTATTCTAGAATGTCTCTTGTGCTTATTTGAATCCATTTCATTGGTTCTGATCTCTGTAGTTCTTACATACATGTTAAGTTGTTGAAAAATCCCACGGATGGATCTTCAACTCCTTGTATAAAGATATTTCTAAAGTAATATTTGTGGTTTAATGCAGGAGATGTGACTTGTTTGGCAACAATTCCTTTTGAGATGGAAGTGGAAGCCCATTTCTTGGCAAAGGAAGACGGCATCGTTGCTGGAATTTCACTTGCGGAGATGATATTTCATGAGGTTGATCCCTCTCTAAAGGTATAGATGCACTCACTTTTGCTTCTTTTATTGGTTTGGTTTGCACCCTTCATCATTCTTGACATAGACCTTATATTAGGTAGAGTGGTCTCAGAAGGATGGAGATTATGTTCAGAAAGGACTGCAGTTTGGAAAAGTATCTGGTAAACTAGTGGAAGTTAAGAAAAAGTCCTTCGTGGTTTTTAAGTATTCATTGACAGGTTATTATCACATCTTTATTTCTTTCAATGCAGGACAAGCACACAATATTGTTGTTGCTGAAAGAGTGGTGCTAAATTTTATGCAGCGGATGAGCGGAATAGCAACTCTGACTAAGGTGTCTTTTTTCCTAGAATTTGGAAATACAATCAAGTAATATGGTGTCGATACTTGCATCGTCATTTTTATTTTCACAAGGGTCTGTGGCCATATTGTAGCACATAACAAGAGATGGAAATCACTAAAATGTTTTGCATCCTGTCTCTAAACCCATATGTTATGGGTTGGAAGTACAATATGACAGTGGTGATTCATGCAAGTGCTCCAAAAAATTAAAACAAATGATTTTGTTGTGAGAATCACTCCATTCATGCTGTCACTACTGCATGTTTCAAACTGTTGGTTATATTTTGTTAACATCACCACCATGCTTTTTTGCACAGATGTATGAATAGAACATCTGAACATGGTTGGTAATATTTTGTGATGGATAACAATGTACATTGAATGAAGTGTTTTTGGTCCCATGGTCGGTTTACAGAACTGGGGTAACTATTCCCCTTTCCCTTAATCCTACTCCTTGAATTGTAAGTTGGGATTTGATCCTAGATCTTTTGAGACTATGACAGTGGATTTACCAAGCGCCACACATGAATAAGTTACACTTCTTTTAACCAGTATATCTTATATGGAATCCAATGTGGGTTTTGGATAGGCAGTTAACTGAATTTCAATCATGCACACCTGGAAAACTGGTTTTATTATGTTTGTCGCCATGTGCAAAAGAGCTTATATTGTTCATGTGTCCTGCAGACAATGGCTGATGCGGCATGCCCAGCTTGCATTTTAGAGACACGAAAAACGGCTCCAGGTTTACGTTTGGTTGATAAGTGGGCGGTGTGGTTCACTTCCTTTCTTGTGCTCTATAGTGATAACCTTTCCATTGACTTTGTGTATAATTTTTTCTTGACTTGTTACATTCTCTTGTTTTAGGTTCTAATTGGTGGAGGGCGAAATCACAGAATGGGTTTGTTTGATATGGTTATGATAAAAGATAATCATATATCAATAGCTGGAGGTATCATAAATGCCATCAAATCTGTTGATCAGTATTTAGAGCAACAAAACCTTCAAATGGAGGTTGAGGTAGTTTTTTCACTTTTCAAAGTCTTCTTATGGATTCTAAAGTATTGGAATGGTTTGGTAGTCGGGTGGAAATTAATCTGCTAAATTTTGTCTGTGTTTCTTGCTGAATCTTGTCAGTCTTGATTTTTCTTCTTCCAAAAGGTTGAAACCAGGACTCTTGAGGAAGTAGATGAGGTGCTACGTTATACATCTCAAACAAAGTCATCCTTGACCCGGATAATGCTAGATAATATGGTTATACCACTACCAAATGGGGATGTTGATGTATCTATGCTTAAAGATGCTGTGGAAATGATCAACGGGAGATTTGAGACTGAGGTAGCTCTTATAATCAGCTGTACTTTATTTTCCTTCACAATTTGTGTTATTTCAGCTTACCAGTCTGATATATCAATCATATCTACTTTCCTGGTACTTATTTGTATCTTGATAATGTCCCTATTGTTTCATGGGACACTTCTATAAATTTGACAGTTGAGGATACAGCTCTTCTATCTTTGTTCAATGGTCATTTAGAAAGCTATGCAAAAACTTGCCATCATATATATGAAAGATACATATGTGATGGAGAATGAAGGCAACAATGGGAGTTGGTTTTTATTATTTAGGAGTTTTAATATATTGTATGATTATTCTAGATTTTATTACTTGGGAATGTTAGTATTTATTATTTGGAAGTTAAATTAGGATTTTAGCATTCTTATGAATTAAGACTTATTAGGTTTTTCAATTTTGTCTGGTTTGGTATGTGCAAATAAGAACCTAGACATTAGTTATGAGATTGTTGAATAAATAAACTAGAGTTTTCTTCAAGATTGATTTTGTGTCTCTTGCATTGCTTTCTCCAAAATCAAGTGTCTCTCTTGTTGGTGATTTTGTTCTTCTATCCTACATCGATTCTCATGTATTGTTGATTTTCTTCATCTTGTCTTGCATCATAGTATCTTTCATAATAATCATTTTGCTTTGGATGGGTCCCATGAATGATCAAGCATGCTATATTTATATAATTAAACATCATAAATTAAAAGTGCTCGCATATATAGCCAGTGTCCTAATCACCTGAATTTCACGAACTGCTATCCTGAAGTCCTTGCCTGTGTGAAATAATACTCTTTTTAATGTCCTGTAACTGAAACGTAGTTTATCGAGGTGATGTCCCCTGCAGGAATGTGCTTTCTCTGCTTACTTTCTGATACTGGAAAGTATTAATAGAATATAGTGGTTGCATATGAATCAAAATACAGATACCTTTTCATTCTTGTTTTGCATTTTTTTTAAAATGAAATAGCGCCATAAAGCAACGGGAAACTTGCCATCTGAAATGTTCTGTAAGAGTAGCCGTCATGTCTAGAAGACCGCTTGACTTTCTTTTCCTATTCTTATCAGAGCCTTTGCCTAGCAATTGAGGATCTTTTTCATGAGCTTGTGATGCAATCTCTCTTCTTTATCCTGCCATTTCAAATCTATTTGACAGCATATTACCATGTTATCTTCAACTTGTTTTTGTGTTGCCAAGTGTGATTTACTCCATTATTTATCTATTCTTGAGCATATGTTAAGTATATGAGTTTTATGTTTAGATGGGATATGGAGCTTATTTTGCATTCTTGTTGACGGTGAAACTGTATCATGGTAACAGGCATCGGGCAATGTTACTCTTGAAACTGTACACAAAATTGGACAGACTGGGGTAACCTACATTTCCAGGTAATTTATCAATCTAATTACGGTAGTATCTTTCTTTCCCTCTTGTCTAGAGTTTTGTGATTCAAACAAGACAATGTGGGATCTGACTGGGATGCTGCTTCACTTTATCTGAATAAGTAGTTGCTATTGATCGGCATTTGTATAGATAAAAGAAGGAATCACCTACTATATGCAGGATTAGCTGCTTGGTAGAAAAATTGTTTGATTTGGCCCCTTGAATTTTGCAGTGGTGCGCTGACACATTCTGTAAAAGCACTTGACATCTCCCTCAAAATTGATACAGAGTTGGCACTTCAAGTTGGAAGGCGCACAAAACGAGCATGATTTTCTTTGCAATTATTCCACACTGGTAAATTTGGTTTCATCCATGATACAAAAGGAATGAGCCCCGCTCCCTAAAGCGTTGTAGAATAACCTCGCTTCATGGACAATATCATGCTACAGTAGAGTTTTTTTTTTTGGTGGGAAATGCACTATACATTTTCAAATATGCTGTTAAATATTCAAAAAATAAAAGGGGGGGTGAAAGGATGCATGGGGGTCTTGCTGTTCTTCCATTATTGTACTATACACAACCACTCTAGAGAATTGAAATTTGAAGCTACATTTTCTTGTACATCGCGTGACACCCTCTTGCTTTCATGATGGATACCATTTAAGAAAATTCGTAAATGGGATGGTGTATGATGGATACCATTTAAGAAAATTCGTAAATGGGATGGTGTAAAGTCGATTTAAGGTTGATATGTATAGGATTATTCCCAAACTTTTCTTGATAAAGTCCAACGCAAAAAAGTCAGGTTTTACTGGCATGTGTTGCTGATGCTGGAATGCAGTAACCCCCTTGTTCAGACTTAACTTCGTTCTAAGGATTGAGTTTTTGACTTTGATCTAAAATTGTCAATTGTTAGACAGTAGCCTGCCTTTTTCTTACTTTATTGTTCTATTCTATCTAGTGGGGTGTCATTGTCACAGTAACAGTAACCCCAGCCGATAAACCTAAGATGGATTATCAAGTTTTTTACCAGTAAATTGAAACTCCCATTCTATACAGTTTCATTCCAAAGATGTAACTATTCATATTTCCATAGAAATAACACGCGTGCAGCGGAATACTTGATCGAGCTGAATCTGTACAAGTCCTCTCTCTCTCTCTGTTTTCTTTTATTCCTTAATCCAGGAAGGTCGTCAGTAGAAAAATAATAACAATCTTTATCTCCCCATCAACACTGCTACAAGAAGATTCATTTAAAATTCAAAAATCAGATTAATGCCAAGTTCGTGTTTGGGAGTGTAGTAGATGTTTTTTATAATGTTTTTCACTTGAAAATATATAAATATAATATTTTTTATTTAAAAAAATTATTTTTAATATTAACTTATTAAAACGATAAAAAAATCAAAAAATACAATTTAAAACTTAAAAAAATTAAAAATTTTAAAAAATATAGTTAGACTATAATAAGAAACTAAGCACATTCTAAGGCCGAGACCCATCATTACCACAAAGAAACATTTGTATTGTTGTGTAATAAAAAATGTGATATATTCTTCATAAAAAAAATAAAAGAAATACTAATATCGCTTATAAAAAAAGCAGTGCTTATAAAAAAAAAAAAAAAGGCAGTAAATAGGGCCAGCATGTCCCTTTGTTAGGAAGAAAGTTGGTATACATCCACTAATTCTCAGACCCAATAGGCCATACCACTGCAAACCATAGCTGTTGGGACTGTATAAAAGTTCTTTGGTTTGAGATATTTTATCCTATAGATTTCAACTAGTGCAAATTTAACATAGAAAACTGGCACAAAAAATAAGAGCATGTAATTTGTAATTAGATGCAACTATCCTTTGAATTTGAATATTATACACAGCGTTTCGCGTGATTTCTTTGAATGCTAACAGTAATCTATAGTTTTTTTTTTTTGGTGGTTTATAGCTAATTTTTTTTTTAGTTTAACGTGGGTGTCCGGGCCAGTTTGCACACAACTCGACTAATTCCACGAGTTCTGAAATTAACGACCATGTAAATCTTCAATGATCATCTTATAAGCAATCACATGACTCAAATCTAAAATAAAAAAAAAACCAAATATCTAAATCCCAAACTTTTATTACTCCCGGTCACCTATATGGTTGGTATATAGCTAATTTAATGCACCATGACATGGAAAATGTGAGGTTCAGGGTTGACTAATCAAATAAGCTTTTGTATAATTATCTAGGTGATGTTATAGTGGTAAGAGTTTGAGACAAAGAGATTTGCTTTCTTTGTGGTTTCAGGTTTGAGCTCTATAATTGCTTATATGATGGCTACTGGAATTTTACATGATCGTTAACTTCAGGGTCCGTAAAATTAACCGATAAGCGTGTAAGCTAGTACACATATCAATATTAAATTTAAAAAAAAACAAAAACTTTCTGTGAAATTTAAATCTTACATGGGACAGTGTACGACATTAAAGCAGTAATTTATAGTGAAAGAAGACAGGACTCTGCTGAGGTTTAATCGCTACCCCCACATCCACCTATTTTTATTTATTTATACCCGCCATCTTTGAAAACCGAAGAAAAATGGCTTCTGCACGCCTTTTTCCTTCCACCAATGCTCGCTAGCAGTCGCAGGCGCCGGCATTGAAAACGATTCCTTTCGGATAATAATTCAACTACCTGTACATGTCTAGCAGATAGATTTGTCCTAGCCTTTTTATTTATATTTTTTTTTTTTTTGTCCTCTGGTTTTGATTAATCCTTCTTCGTTCTCTTATCCTCACACTCACTTGTAAAGTCGGTCTTTTTATTTATTTTTATTAAAATAAAAAATTATCTCCAGGCCAACTTGATTATAATAAAAAAAATTTGAAAATACAGAACACCCATGAGCCATGAATGTCAGTTTAATATTTTTTTTATTTTAAAGGTAATTCAGTTATATCATTATGGTTAGAAAATTATGAAAAAGTTCTTGGATGGATGTCAGTTTAGTATTTCGTGTTTTTTAAAGATAATTAAATCATTTTATTGTGCTAAAAAAATAAATAAAAACTTGTTTATTCTTAATCAATCTAATAATAATCAATAATCACATAAAAAAATTATTAATTTGATTTGCTAATGGAAAGTTTATATTTGAAACAGGTTTTAAATTTGTAAACAGCCTATAAAAAGTGATATACATAGGGTTGTAGTCAAGAAGACCATGATGCAATAAAAAGAATAATGTGCTTAATATGGGAATTTGAAGCCTGGATTGGGGCATTTCTATTGTATTTTAAATTTCCCAGATTAATAGTTTTTGTTGGAGATATTAATCTGGGAAATTCAAAATACACGTACGCTCAGTTGATGCAATTCATAACAAAGAGGAGGTTTTTTAATAAATTTATATATATAAAAAAGGTGAAAATAGAAAACTTAGTTCGAGCAATTTTATCATCGTTGAAGTATTCAACTTTAAAAATAGCATTTAATTGTGTTATTGAGACAAAGATATAGAGATATGGAATATAGAAAAAAAACATATTTTTTATTTTAAAATATAAAAATTTACTCCAAAATTATTTGAAAAACATGATTATTTTATATCTTTATTTTCAGCCTTCCAAAAAAAACTATTAGTCTAATTTAATTAAGAGATGAACGTTAAATTAAAATAAAATACATCCAAATTTAATTAAGAGATAAATGTTACTTCAATTTTTGGGCCAAGTGGATGACACTTGACAGTGATATTTAATACAATGAGGCCCGACATTGTGTTAGTACCAATCTAATTTTAATGACAAGGGAGGCTCATCTGCCCCACATCCCCGACATGGGCTGGCAGCAGGGTACGTGGATTTACTAAGAGCACATCTACCCCCTTCATCTACAAACAAATTTGATTAATATTAACTCTAAATATAGATTAGTTCAACTGAAAAATAATTAGAGGTTTATAGTCATTAATTTTAGAATTGGTGGAATTAGTTGAAGTATGTGCAAACTGGTTCGGATACCTACATTAATAAAAAAATAAAAAAAATAATTAATATATGTATAAATGTCTTATTGAAACTATAACTTAAGATATGCATGTAAATATATACACGTATACATGTCCCTGTCAGTATAAAGGTATTAAGCATCAAAATCGACTGTCGAATGGGCAGAATATCTGTGCTGTCATGGACACCTTGTTCTCTCTAACGGATGGATTTTTGGCTGGGGGAACTAAAATTGCCATTGCAATCGGGATTTAGTTGATCCTGACCTCCTATTGATTGAACTAGTATTCATCTAAAAATACATGCCACGTAAAATTATGCTTGGTTTAAAGATAAAAAATAGAAATGAAACGTTAAATGTTAAAGGGTGTAATATTGATCGTATAAAAAGGTGATTAGAGAATGAAATATTAAGAATATTTGTTATATTTATTAAAAATATTTATAATGACACAATTAGTCCTCCTTTTAAAAGATTAAATTAGTTTATTTATTCATGCTCCGTCACTACCATAACCATGTTTTTAAAAACGTAAAAGTAATATCAAGAATGTGTGGATTTTTTGCAATGCTGTAAACCCGAGCAAGAAAATAAAGTTTTAAATCTTTTATTTTGGATCTTCATGTGGTTCGGATGACCTTTTTTTATTTTACAAAACTAATATTAAACAATAAAATTAAAAAAAATAAATAAAATTAAAAAAAACATTAAGCCACATAAACTTTTCAAAATAACAAGCTATAAAATAAAAAAAAATGTCAGGCCACGTAAACTTTAAATCTCTTATTATTATTATTATTATTATTATTGAAATCTAGGCAAGAAAACATGGCATGTAAAATTTTTTATATCGAAGATAGAAAGTGTTTTCACTGTTAAGAAGCTTGGGAAAAGTAAAAAAAAAAATCATTAGTTAACAATTATAAATTTTGTTGATTTTAGAGGGGGAAATGTAATTTTATTATATAAAAAATGAAAAAGATACATACAGCCTAAATAATTTTTTAATGATTAATGAACGGATGGAAAAGACCAACAAACTCCATGTTTTTTATCTTATTTTTAATATAGTTAAAAAAATAAAAAATAATATATGATATTCGAATCTTATGTTGGTTCACGAAAAGAGGAGTGAATGGAAATTTTAAAAAGAAAAAAAGAAACACAATTCCCCTTATCCTCTCCCTTACTATTTATTTACCCTTCCCCTGACTTCAGGAACACGGTCCTCGGGATTGGGTACGGTTAGAAATATTTTAAAAAATAATTATTATTATAATATTAAATAAGTTTTAAATATTTTTCATCTTTTAATTTTTTTAAAAAATCCAACATAGTTAAAAAGATAAACAACAATCCTTTTTTTTAGTGGCGTCGGCTTTTTGCTAGTAAAAACATTAAAAATGATGTTTTTGTTGTGTGTGATCTGCAGTGCAGGGCATCGCATCGCCAAAATGATGCCTTGAATCTGAAATCAAGCCCGGCTGAATGGATCGAGACAGGAAGACTTATTGAGGGTTCTTGGAGTAGCTGGCAACTTTCGGTTGACGGAAAGATGACATGTCCTGTCCGTCTCTTCCAAAAAAAAAACCTTGTACTGCCAGCCAGGGCACGTACCTGCCCTAGTTCCCTGGAATTGTCTGCACGATAAGCCTAGTGTCCTTCAAGTCTGTTTACCCATTTGTAGACCTGCGGCTCTGGAGCATGTTTTCGAATATTAAAAAGCTATGAAAACTCTTGTGTGCATCTGATATCCAAAATTCCACAGTCTAATATGCCTTGGATTTCAAGTTAGATAAAATAAAAATTTAATCAGAACAAGTTATATGGTTTTTGAAGAGTCGTTGTTAAAAATCTCAAAGAAAAAGGAAAGGCCAACCAAATATGAGAACTCGAGGGTCTCGAAAGGTAAAAGGATGAGGTGTAAACAATTGTGAATTTGGCCATATTACCTACTAGCTTTAACTTTTGACTTTTGAAGGTATCGTTGAAACTGCATTCTAATGCGAACGGTGTTTTCTTGAATTCTAAAATTATTTTTCATATATTTAAATAATTTTTTAAAAATAAAAAATATTAATTTAATATAATTTCAAATAAATAAAAAATATTTTAAAAAATAATCACTTTTGCATTCTTAAATACCACGTAAACCTTTTCTAAGTTCGCAAACAAAGCAGGTCCAGCAACCAGACCAATAATATACCTTTTGATTTGTCATCCGAAGCAAACAATTATCAAAAGAAAGCATGCACACCCCAGCATGACTTGAGCATATTTGCCCTGACCATGATTGAGATATTTACCGACTAATTAGCAAGAAAATCGAGAACGTGATTGGACACTTAAACATGTCTTAGTGGGAATCTTAATGCCCATCGCATCATCCAATAATCCATTGGCTCATGTCTCTAATTTCTCGGGAAGGAATCATTAAAATGCGGGAACAACAAACATTTCGTAAACTTTCGGATTCGGTAACATTGAAGCACACACATAGTTTTACTTTTGCCCGAAAGGCTGGTTTTGAAGTTTTTAAGATGGCAGCGGTGATTATTTTTAAAAATATAAAATAATATTAATTTTAAAAATAAATAAATAAATAAATAAAAATTATTTAAAAAAATACTTTTTTAATGCAAAAACAAATCTGTCAAAGTTATATTTGGTTAAGAGTTTTTACAGGGAGTGTAATGTGGTGTAGTTAAAACTTTATTCTGTTTTAATTATAATTTTAAAAATTTCTGATTAATTAATGTACTATAATTTTACATTGGTTTTATTGGATTTAAAAAAAAACCTACAATTTATATATATATATATATATATTTTATCAAATCATAACCATAAAAATTATCATAATATCAATTACACACCCTTAATATATATCTTGGAATAGAATGTGTAAATACAAAAATAACATAAACATGTTTGATTGAGATGAGAAATATGAGAGTATAAGAAAATATATTTGGGTAAATTTCTATTTTTACAAAAAAAAAAAATCCATCTTAATTGTTGTTATTTTTTGTCTAGCCAAACATTACTTTTATGAAAAAGCAACACCAACATTACATCATCATGCCTATACAATCTTGATAGTCCATCTCATTCGTGCCATACATGTCCTGAACGTGTATTATGTCAAGAAATCATCTCAACCTAATAGTTTAAACTGTTAAGTAAGGTTTCAGTAAATGATTTATATTATTCTCTAACACATTTTATGTTCTCACCTATTATCCAAACAACATATTAACTATTAGAATCATCCACGTGATTTAGGGATATTTCGAGCATTGACATGTATATAATTTCAGGCAAACTAGCTACATGGTTTGTGCTTCACGGTTGACCGAATGAATTTCTATTTCCAACGCAAGAAAAAATAAATATGGAAATATTAAAATGTGTTTTTTGGTGAAAAAAATATAATTACAAATCAAAACTTCCATGTATTTAATTAGATAAATTGAGATTTATATATTATAATAAATGCATGGTCCGCAAGTTAGGCTTTTTTATTCTCAGCAGTAAAGCATCACGTGCCCTTTTATTTTTGTAAATATTCAAGGGTAGATGATGCATCGTCCATCCTTTAACTTTTTTTTTTAAAAAGACAGACAACACATCATTTACTGGCCTAGTTTTAAGAGATTAAGGGTTACTAGAACACCAAGTCTTATATTTTTTTGCTCAGAAAATCATTTTCAAGCTGTTTTTTTATTCAAAATATCTAGAAAACATCATTGACACCCTGATAAACTCATATATAGCGTTTTATAACCTAAGAATCGATCAAAAACCCAAAATAAAAAAACTTCATGATGTCATATCTACTTTTTTAGGCAATTTGATGGTAAAATAACATATAAACAGAACTTTCTTCGTCGAATGGAATATGCTAACACAAAGATCAATAATTTTTATGGCTGAAATTGATATCAACTTATGATTTTCTTTCTCAATTATTAAAATTCAGTGACTTTCTCTCTCTTTTCTCAAATTAAAAAAATTAAAAAATTAAATTTTAGACTAAAATTAATTTTTTTTAAAAATTTGAAAATAAGAGGAACCTAATATGATGCAAAACTATCAATTTTCTCCGTTATTTTTATTTTAATTCTTTATTTTTTTAATCTCGTATTTTTCTAAAAATTAAAGTCAAATTGACTTTTAATTTTTAATTTAGTCTTGTAAAAATGAAATAAAAATAATAATTGCAATATTGTAATAGTCCATGATACACTAATTCCGTGTCTATGGTGACGAGAGTGTTTTGTCCGCAGCTCTTACATTATAGTTGATGAATAGGCAATGCAAAAGTGGGACACTTGAACCCAAACTTGCCATTAAAAAGCAAAGTGACCATGGATTCTAAAAAAGCCATTACAAGGGAATTCAACAAAACTTAGAACA
>Ga0325401_1000265_pt1 | contig 35208 bp, 20 predicted proteins | sample PopdelMetagenome_FD_205666 | JGI IMG/M metagenome (GOLD analysis project Ga0325401, IMG submission 205666) | Populus deltoides microbial communities from Bellville, Georgia, United States - Xylem-PdKOR-R2 | ecosystem: Host-associated > Plants > Phyllosphere > Stem > Wood/Secondary xylem | place...
TCAAAGTGTTTTAAAGAATTGTGTTAAAATATATGCACATGTTTGATTACATGTTCCTAAATATATGCGCACATGTTTGATTACATGTTCCTAAATATATGCGCACATGTTTGATTACATGTTCCTAAATATATGCGCACATGTTTGATTACATGTTCCTATTTCTCTTCAACGTATCCAAAGCCTGTCAACTTGAAAGGTCAGAAAGTTTATTCTTTTTTTTATCTAAATTAGTTAACTCCCGTTAACAGATCTGAATTTCCTTTGGAAGTTGGATGAAATGCAACTTGTTTGTGTTATGGTATATCAACTCTCTAATTTCCTATATATATGATTTGGCTGGCTTGAAGTTCTCATCCACATACATGTAACGGGAAGTTTGTCTGCGACTATGATATGGTTATTTCCTTCTCTCTAGTTAACTGATTGTATGATACTTTTTACACACCTTCCATAATTATAGCTATGATAGAATTTGAAATACATAAAATAGTATACCTTTACAGAGTATTCTCTTTTGTTTTCTTGGTTTCTTGCTTGCTGAATCAACAGTCTTTTGAGCTAGAGTGCACAATTGAAGTAGCTCTCTCTTTGCTCCAGGTATGGAGTGTTTTGACGTCTGGAAAAGATCATGGTGCAGTGCCTAGACGGATTAAAGCATTTGTGTGCTGCTATAGCAAACTGTTGTGATGCAGATTTGTATAAGCAACCCAGAGGGCTGGAAGATCCAGAAGATCTTGCAAGGGAAACAGTGTGTATGTTACATCTTTTAATTAAAATTTCAGCTCTGGTTTCAGGAATCACCCTAGTATATAGCATTTAAATGTACAACTTGATCTGTCATTCAGTTACCTTTGCTTTCTTATGACAAGTGATTTTTTAAGAATGGCTTGTCACACATTCTATGCTTCTAGTGTGTCACATACATCAACTTCATATGAATTTTATAATTTCAGTTAGGTTTAGGATTTCTAGATCAACTGCAAATGCTGGTCTTTGAATTCAAAGGTTTTCCAATCATAAGATGCTTGTTCTTTCCTGATGCAGTTAGTGTGAGTGAAATAGAAGCGCTGTATGAACTGTTTAAGAAGATCAGCAGTGCAGTGATTGATGACGGGCTGATCAATAAGGTAACAAAAGTCATGGCATATTCCAATTGTTCTTATTAGGTTATTCATTTTTTTCACCTATGGAAATGATTTATCCACTTGTTTCACATATGGAAATGATTTTTTCTTATTAAAGTTATCCTTTTAAAGAGAGATTTCTTTCTTAAAGCCTAATGTTTTTCTTCATCTTTAATAGTGGATAAATGAAAAGTTTTATGAATAATGATTACAGGAAGAATTTCAACTAGCATTATTCAAGACAAATAAAAAGGAAAGCCTATTCGCAGATCGGGTATTTTATTCATTTTACCTCTAAAGTCTGTTGTTTCACTTTTTGTATGCCTTTGGTTCCCTTTTTCTTGCTTTGTCATGGTACATTTGTTCACAGTTTTCCTATATTAGTTGCAGACTTTCATTATGAAAATGCCTTCAATGAAGATTGCATATTAATATCTCTAGTCCAAACTTTTGTAGGTATTTGACTTATTTGACACAAAGCACAACGGAATATTAGATTTTGAGGAGTTTGCACGCGCTCTCTCTGTATTTCACCCCAATGCACCAATTGATGATAAGATTGAATGTAAGTGTTGCTAATATATGTAAAATGCTTCGAGTAGACTGAAAGTAATCTGTAATTTGTAATTGATACTTGATATGTGCCTCCGACATCATCTTCTTTTTCTTGTTTTTTGTTGAGGGAGAAGAGATTGGTAATGCCGCTGTGGGATAAGTTTTTTGATTATGGAATAGTCTGTTTGTTCAGTTAGATTTTAATTTATTGTCTTAAGTCCTCCATTTCATCTAGATTTTTTAGCAAAATGCCTGTACTCCTTTTATATTGATGTTTGTTGATAGGCCCCACTTTTACTTTCTTGCAGTTTCATTCCAACTGTATGATCTCAAACAGCAAGGGTTTATTGAGAGACAGGAGGTACTTGGTCTTCTCAAGTGGAGATATGAGATTTATTAACTCTGAAAACTTGCAATATTTAAGATAAATCTTGCGTATATTTGAAATGCATGTCTGAATTTTATTATTTAGTATCAAATCTTGATGTACAGGTAAAGCAAATGGTAGTGGCTACACTTGCTGAATCTGGTATGAATCTGTCGGATGATGTAATAGAGAGCATTATTGATAAGGTGTTTCCTTAATCTAGCTGACTTTTATCTTGGCTGTCATTATTGCATGGTGCCATGTCAAAAGGAGTTAAAAGAAAATGAAAAGATGAGTGTTATATCACTGTTCTTGTTTATGTTAGACATTTGAGGAGGCTGATACTAAGCATGACGGGAAGATTGATAAAGAAGAATGGCGAAGCCTTGTTTTGCGACATCCCTCTCTTTTGAAGAATATGACTCTCCAGTATCTCAAGTGAGTCATTGCCTTATCATCAATGAATAGTACATAAAAATACAGTTTCTCTCACCAATGTGTCTGAAAGTGACCTTTTTTTCATGTTTCTTGAACAGGGACATCACCACCACATTCCCAAGTTTTGTGTTTCACTCACAAGTTGATGATACCTGAGTTGTAGATGTGAACAAGTTTTACTGATGTAGTTTAAAAGAAATGTGCGGTTGTGCGTGCCAAGGTTTCCTAGATAGAGGGAGAATGTCATCTTGTGTTTTAGAGCTGCAATGACTAGAGCATGCTCTCCATTTTGCATTAGATTAGATTTCTACCTGGAACAAATCGGTTCCTGCTGTTATTTCTTTCTTTCTTGCGTTTGAATGGGGTAAATTTCATGCTTGCAATTAAGCTTTGATTTAGTTTTTTGAGATTTTGGTCTCGGTTTTGCTTTCTGCTCAATATATGAACGGTCTCTTTGGCTTGAACCTACATAACTCGATGAGCAGGCTTTCACGACCAAGTTACCAAAGGACCGGTTCTTTTAACTGTTCAAGTATGAATCCCTCTCACTTACAATTTAAACATCGAGTTTCCGGATCTGGGTATTCTATTTCCTTGTGTGCGAGCAGTTAAATAACAAAGAGTGCAAACATGCTGCGTCTATCAACAAATATAATGGTTGAATCTTGAGGCTTAGATTTGCAATCATCTAGTTTTCAGCTCATTCTCATTTTAGGAGAATCAGGACAGCACTATTTCATTGTGTCACATATCAACATGGACATCGGAGAAGATTTATCTAAAGAACACGAGAGAGGAAGGCAGCGGAGAAGAAATTGCATGTATTTGGCCAAGTTCAAATAAAAAAGAGACCATGTCTTGATTACAAAATTAAGTATCATCCTTGACAAGCCTTTAAAAAGGCCAAAAAGACGAGATTAGATTAACTGAAGGGACTTGGGGGGAGACCACTCTAGGAGAATACAGAGCTGGTTTAGTCAACCTCCTCCATCTTGCTACCCTCAGCATCATCAGCATCTTCCAAAGGAGGCATGTCAGTGTCAGCATCAGCACTGTCTTCATCAATACTCAAGCCCAATTTCAGCATTCTGTGGATGCGACTGCCAAAGGTGTTGGGTTCATCCAAGCTGAACCCGGATGTAAGCAGAGCTGTCTCGAAAAGCAAGAGGACCAGGTCCTTTACTGATTTGTCATTCTTGTCAGCATCAGCTCTCTTCCTCAACTCCTCCATGATTGGGTTCTCTGGATTAATCTCCATTGTTTTCTTGCTTGACATATACCCCCCCATGCTGCTATCCCTAAGTGCTTGTGCCTTCATGATTCTCTCCATGTTTGCGCTCCAACCATACTCTCCAGTGACCAAGCAGCAGGGTGAGTCCACCACACGATCAGACACCACAACCTTCTCCACCTTGTCACCAAGCACATCCTTGATCACCTTGCATAGACCCTCAAACTTTTCCTTCAATTCTTCTTTCTTCTTTTTCTCATCTTCAGTCTCATCAATCTTAAGACCTTCCTTGGTTGCAGACACCAATTTCTTTCCCTCAAATTCCTTTAGCTGTCCCACAGCATATTCATCAATTGCATCAATCATATATATGACCTCGTATCCCTTCTTCTTCAGCTTCTCAAGGAATGGGGAATTCTCAACAGCCTTCTTGCTCTCTCCTGTAATGTAATAGATATCACTCTGGCCCTCCTTCATCCTTGTTACATAATCCTTCAGACTGGTCATCTCATCACCACTCTTAGTTGAGTGATATCGAAGTAACTCAGCAATCTTGGATTTGTTCTGCGAGTCCTCGTGAATACCAAGCTTCAAATTCTTAGAGAATGCCTCGTAGAATTTGTCATAATCTTCCTTATTCTCAGCAATCTCAAAGAATAGCTCAATGCACTTCTTGACCAAGTTCTTGCGGATAACCTTGAGGATCTTGTTCTGCTGAAGCATCTCTCTTGAAATATTGAGTGGAAGATCCTCAGAATCCACTATACCCTTCACGAAGCTCAAGTATTCAGGCATCAACTCTTCACAGTTGTCCATGATGAAGACACGGCGTACATAGAGCTTGATGTTGTTCTGCTTCTTCCTTGTGTCAAAGAGGTCAAATGGTGCCCTCTTTGGGACAAAGAGAACAGCTTTGAATTCGAGCTGGCCCTCAACTGAGAAATGCTTCACTGCAAGGTGCTCCTCCCAGTCATTAGTAAGGCTCTTATAAAATGCACCATACTCCTCTTTGGTGATCTCCTCTGGCTTCCTCATCCAAATAGGCTTCTGCTTATTCACTAAAGACCACTCGTGTGAAACTTCCTTTATCTTCTTCTTTTTCTTCTCCTCCTTTTCCTTCTCCTCATCAACATCCTCTACATTGCCTTCCTCGTCCTTCTTATCTTCCTCATCCTCATCATCAGAAATCTCCTTCTCAGTGGTCTTCTCAATCCAAAGGGAAATTGGGTAGCTAATAAACTCAGAATGTTTCTTAATCAGATCCTTGAGACGACGCTCCTCAAGGTACTCCAATTGGTCTTCCTTAAGGAAGAGAGTTATCTTAGTACCTCTACCAAGGTTCTCGCCAGAGGTATCCCTAGTGATAGTAAAAGAACCCCCAGCCTGAGACTCCCACACATACTGCTCATCATCATTGTGTTTGGAAGTAACAACCACCTTATCAGCAACCAAGTAAGCCGAGTAAAACCCAACACCAAACTGCCCAATCATGCTTACATCAGCACCAGCAGTAACAGCTTCCATAAACTCCTTAGTCCCAGACCTAGCAATGGTACCAAGGTTGTTCACCAAGTCTGTCACAAACAAAGATAAGTTAAACACCTAAGAGAAACATAACCCTAACCAATAACTGTAACAAAATTCAGACATCATCAGTTGCAAACAGGATAATAAGATGCTTACCAGACTTGGTCATTCCGATGCCACTGTCGACAATAGTGAGGGTATTGGTTACCTTGTCGGGAATAATGTGAATGAAAAGCTCAGGTTGGGCATCGAGCTTGCTCTTGTCAGTCAAGCTATCAAATCGAATCTTATCCAAAGCCTAAAACACAGAGATACATAAGCTAACGCTACCATCTGCACGTTCATACCCATTAACTCTACCTTTATCCAATCACACCACATAACACAAAATTGCATTTGCATTCAATGAAAGAAGAAAATAAAGAACATATTTTTGTTTCCGACTCCAAATTACTAATAAACCATGAAAATTTTCAAAACAGGATAAACGAAAGGATGAAAAAAATATATTGATTTTTGACGTGATTAAAACATAACAACAAAAGGGTTTATCAGACGACATCAGTCTAAAAATCAGCTAAAAATACAATTAGCTACATGCATTGATTACTCTATTCATACAAAAACATTAAGGGAAAAAAGAGTGAAAAATATAGGGATATTTGACATCATTAAATCACAGCAACAAATGGGTTTATCAAACACAACATTAGAGTCCAGAAATTCAGCTTTATTCATAAATTGACATTTATCGAAGCATGGCAACAAAAGGGCTTATCAGACAAAACATCAGATACCCAAAATTCAGAGAAAAAAAAGCATATTGAGCGACATACATTAGTTGCAAAGTTTAGATCTTTAACATCACTAAATCACAGCAACAAAAGGGTTCTTCATCAAACAGAACATTAGAGCCCCAAAATTCAGCCAAAGTCATACATTTATACGTTAATTAAAAAGAAACATAAAAAAAGACAGAAAGAGAGAGAGGCATACATCAGAAGAGTTGCTGATGAGTTCACGTAGAAAGATCTCCTTGTTGCTGTAAAAAGTGTTGATGATCAAACTCAGCAGCTGATTGATCTCAGCCTGGAAAGCGAAAGTCTCTGTATCCGCCATTGTGATTGTTCTGCTCACAAGGAAAGAAACCAAACGACACCGAAAAAGGGAGAGACTGAGTAGGGAGATCAAGGGATTCGGAAGAAGACTAAGGATTGAGAATGGGAGGAGTGTTGGGTGTAGTTTTATAGAGAAAGGGAAGGGAAGGTACTTGTTCTAGATCCTTCTTCTCCTTGTTGACGTTAACGTACTAGAATCTTCTTTTGCGTGACTGACCATAGTGGATGACCCAAGCCGAGTAAATTAAATATTGGCCCCTCTAGTTTTTATAACCAAATCGAATAATTCATTCAATTTTACAAACTGATTAATTAACCCTTTAATCAATGTTGATCATCTTGATTTGGAAGCTTAGAAAAAATACAATAGTCCTTTTATTTTTAAAAAACTGATGAATTGATCCTTTAAACAGTGTTGATCATGCTGGATTTTCAAAAATTGTCTTATTGTTTTGTTAATTTTTATAGAATTAATTAAAAAAATTGTTTTATTTGCTATTTAGTGGTAGTAGTGTTTACACCTTTTCAATCGTGTCCTTCCTTCTTTTTCCTTTTTGCTTTTACATCCTTTATATATTACAGAATATGTTAAATATTAAAAAAAATATGATGAAAATGTAGATTTAATCTTCAAAATGAATTCTGAAATTGAGGTTATGATATAAAACACATAAAAAATACAAATATAAGACATACAATTACCGAATATGATATAAAACACATAAAAAATATAAATATAAATATAAATATAAATTTGATTTTCAAATAAATATTGAATACAATAAATTATGTAAAAAATAAAGCTATATAATTAGCTTTTTATTAATTTTTTTAAAATTTGTGTTTGAGGTTATGATATATTTTTATTTAAAAAGTAATGGTTAAAAAAAAAACAAGCTGTTAAATCTAGTTAGGGTTATGTTTTAGGTCTGATCGGGTTATTTTAGTTTAATTTGATTAATTTAAAATATTGTTATTTTAATATATTTTTATAAAAAATATTAAATCTATATTATTTTAATTTTAATTTTTAAGAGGTAAACTTGGTTTGGATAGACTGTGGTGAGTCAACTCCATCAAGATTAATTTAAAACTAATTAGGTTCCAAAACGAAGTCGCCATGTTGACTAGCTGATGGGTTTAACAAACTTGGTTTAATTAATGACATTGACAAAAGTTCCTCGTGATGACAGACTAACTTGGGTACTGACAGATGAATTATTAGTTAGAGGAACTATTATATTATATTATTTCTCACGTCACCACCATAATTAGTGATGAAATATGTTCCGTAGGTAATTTCTGATTGAATAATAAAAATAATTAATAAATATTTTATTGACAATATTTTATGACAATTTCTCCCCCTCCCGGCCCCTTCAGCTCCGGCTCCTTTCTAATTATATGTTAAATATTTGTAATTAATTTTATGGTGTGTATGACGCCATTAATTCGGTTGATTTTTCAAAAATTTTATTGACTTAGCAAAATAAAATAGAAAGAGATGAAATTAAGTAAGAAAAATATTGATTTTTTAAAAAAAAACCTCCCGAAAGAGGTAATAAATGAGGCAGTAGCGCTGGATTTGCAGGTCAATATCCATGCTGCATACTTACAAATTCTATTGTTCTTCTTAATGAAGGAACCTTGACAAATAGAATTTACCTAAAAGCAGTGGCCTTCTCTTTCGGACTGGATGGACAATCCACACTCTTCTGCTATTTTAAACTCCAGTAGTATCATGCATGTTCAAAATTCCAATGGTGTAAAATGCACTGCATGCCCTCTAATTAATGAAACTGTTGAAGCATAGGGTTAACTTAATTCTCTCAGATGTTTCATTGCCATCCATGCATGTACTGTGTTTATAAGGAAAACGCATGCAATTTTCCAAGCCATTAAGTTCTCTGATACACACATAATTGGCCAGGAAAAATTAGAGCCACCTAGTGCAAGAAATGGAAGAAGTGGCAGTAATTATTGTAGGAGCTGGCCCTTCAGGCATAGCAACCTCCGCATGTCTTAATCGACTTGAGATTCCAAACATTGTGTTAGAAAGGGAGGGTTGTTGTGGCTCTCTATGGAAGAAAAGAGCATATGACCGCTTGAAGCTACACATCCCTAAGCAATATTGCGAGCTGCCCTACATGTCCTACCCTTCTAACGCACCAACATATGTTCCCAGGAATGGCTTCATTGCTTACTTGGATGAATATTTGTCACATTTTGGCGTTACCCCGCGATTCAATAGGTCGGTGGGACTTGCATTTTACGATGTTGATGCTGGGAAATGGCGCCTTGAGGTGAAAAATGTTTGCTCTCATGTAAAGGAAGTTTACGTCGCGCAGTTTCTCGTGGTGGCAACCGGTGAAAATGCTGAAGGTGTTATTCCTGATATCCCCGGCCTTGGTGGCTTTGCAGGGGAATACATGCATGCTAGCCAGTTTTCTAATGGAAGAAAATACAGAGGAAAAGATGTTTTAGTTGTTGGGTGTGGGAATTCTGGCATGGAGATTTCTTATGATCTGTGTCAATCAAATGCCAGGACCTCCATTGTTAATCGCAGCCCGGTAGCCAATTTCTCCAAAGAATTCAATACTGTTCATAAGATTTATTGACTCAAACTGTTTCTCTCCTGACATGTCCAGGTACATGTGGTCACTAAGGAAATGGTCAGTCTGGCAATGTTTTTGCTGAAATTTCTCTCTGTCACATCAGTGGACAAAATCCTCGCAAAGCTTTGCAAATTAAGGTTTGATGATCTATCCGAATACGGGATTCAAAGACCAAAAGAGGGTCCATTTTATCTTAAAACAACGCAAGGTCGATCTCCCACTATCGATGTTGGGTGTGTGGACAGAATCAAGCAAGGAAAAATCAAGGTAAGCATGACATATAATTACAATATTAATGAATCTCTTAATTTCTCCTTGGTCGTCGTCTTCTCCACTTGTCATGCGACGAACAATGATATGATCATCTGTGATAGGTCTTTCTATCCATGGCAAACATACAAGGAAAGAAAATTGAATTTATGAACGGCGAGAGCAATCAGTTTGACGCCATTATCTTTGCCACTGGCTACAGAAGCACTGTGGGAAGATGGCTAAAGGTGTGCTCGACGACTTTTCATTGCATTGAATTTGTTTAAGCACGCACGTAAATGTTGAGGAGATTAATTCTATGATCGATCAAGCAGGGTGGTGAGGAGCTCTTCGATGACAATGGATTCCCCAAACAAGACTTGGCCAACAAGTGGAAAGGATCAAATGGTCTTTACCGTGTTGGATTTGCAAGAAACGGCTTGCTGGCTATTTCAAGCGATGCCAAAAACGTATCGCAAGACATCAGTACTCTGATTCTGAATTGTCAAATCTGCTGAGAAATCCTTCTGTGACGAGTCTCAGGCTCCTTTTGCTTTTTAACCTGATTTTCATCGAAAAACAGGAGCAATAGCTTAATACTTTTTGTTTGTGGTAGAGGGTGAACAACTATTTAGTTTTTCCTTTGATCAATATTTTTTTTCATTGGAATAATAAATATACCATTTTGGTTTAGCTAGCCAATCTCATTTGTGTTCATTTTATTTTTATTTAATAATCCTTTTAGTGGTGAAAAAATTAAGTGCCACTAGAATTTTCTATCCTAATCCTAGTGTTTGATTTTTTATATTCATCAAATTGATCTAAAATACAATATATCAAATAAATAATAAAAAAATTAATATTTAAAAATATAATTTAACTGATCAGATTTTAAATTTATTTTTTTAGAAATTATTAGTTTGAATTTTATAAATTTTAGAATCATGAAAATTTATATAATTATTAATTTTAAAATTTATAGAATTAATTAATATACACAAGATGAATAATAATAAAAAATCTTGCATGAGAATATTGCAATATCCAATAATCATCATCGATCAATCGGGTCAACTAGAGTGAACGGAAGCCTTAAGGTAGGCCCAAATAGTGAAAAAAGAAAAGAAATAATAAGATAATAAAAAGCCCAAAAGAACAAAGAGGAGACAATGGTGTTCAAAATCACTCAACAGACAGGGGAGAGGAGAGAAGAAAACAGGTCTGTGCTCTGCTGCTCTATTTCTCTCTCATCACTCTCAGGTGGGTTTTTCTCCATGTTTGGAGACTGAAATGGGTTTTTCATGCTTGATCATTTTATATTTATTTACAATTCCTTTCTTTTTTTAGATATAACAAAAACGCTGACTCCTTGCTTCTTTTGTGGTTTGCTTGTACATGCGAGTGTTGCAGAAAGCACACAACTTTAAGCTGCAAAATGGAGAAAGGAGGAGGAAAAGGGTTCTCTCTCCCATCCAAAGAGCCTAAGTCTTCTCTCAAGTCCTGTAAGGATGCTTTACATTAATTACTCTACATGCATTTTTCCATGTGTTCCTGCTATTTTTATTTTCATAAAAGAAGAAAATTTAATGGGGTTTAATTAAATAAATTTATCAAAATTCTTTGCTCTACCCCAAGTCTATGGAGGGTATTACTGTTGTGTTGGTTCATCCTTGTGGTTTAGGGTTCTGTGAATTTTGGGTTCTGCTTGCTTTTCTCTATTATGTTTGTTTTTTTTATTTGTAGCCATTATTTGGGTTTTGTTTTATTACCACTTAGTTTATCTTAGTCTTCTCCTTCAAGCAATTTGCAACATTGGAACTATTTGGAGGTGCCTTTATAACTGAAGTACTGAACGATGTGAAAAGGCTTTCATGTGTTTTTTTTCCTGAAGACCCCACATGCACGCTTCATTTCTCTCTTCTTTTTTTTCTGGATTGGACAATCATTGAAACTACTCATAGTTTCTGTTTGAATGTCTTTGCTAGCATCGACTAAAGGAAAGGATGATTCAAATAATGGAAGGAAAATCCATTTTGAGTCGGAAGGTTAGCATATTTATATGTACTTTGACTCAATCTCTTACCTTTTCTATTTCTGGGATTTTTTCTTCATACTTGTGTTTTATTATTTAAAATGCATTTCTTTGAGAATTTCTATACAGTTTCTTCTCCTTTTCTTATACTCATCATCATTTTGTAGCCCTGATCGTACTGTGCATCATTGTTTCTCGGTGGGCTTTTATTTATTTATTTATTGATTTCTGTTGATTTTCTTATACAATCAAGGTAATTTGAGCAAGGGGGGGAAAGGAGGCAAGATTGCAAATGGTGGGAAAAGTCCAATGACAAAAGAACCACCTCCACTTGAGCTAAAAATTGAGTCAGGTATATATTCTTATCCTAGCTTTACATATCTCATTCATCAAATCTCCAAAGATTTATTTACTTGTTTTTCTCTACTAGAGAAAAAGAATTACATACTAGTTGCCATCACAATGTTAGCTCGTTCTTTGCTCTCAATTCTAAACTGCTTTATACAGAGTTAATCTTTTCCAACTTTTCCAATGTTACTATGCATGGCATGCGTTATAAATGATTGTAGGGCTTGCATTTCCTCTCTCAAAAAGAATCCTCTATATTTACTGGATTCACAGTGATTTTTATTTCCTTGGGTAGGATACTGCTATACTATCATTATTTTTGCTTGTATATGCAGAACTCCCACAGAATGCCAAACCCCTGATGGATTGTGAGGCTGCACAAATCTTACAAGGAATCCAGGACCAGATGGTTCTGCTGTCTCAGGATCCAACTATCAAACTTCCTGTGTGAGTAACATGTACAAAGCTTCTATTCTCAAGCAAAAGGATCTTGGAATGCTGAAATTGTGTTGCTTGTTTTCAGGTCATTTGACAAGGGGCTGCAGTATGCTAAGAATGGTGCCCATTATACAAACCCTCAGTCTGTTAGACGAGTCCTTGAGTATCCTTGTTTTTATTGCTATAGGAAGTAGTTATAATGAACATGCGCTGATTATGCATTTTATATTAGTATTCTGTGATCAAACTATTGTTGAACCATTAACTCAAATGTCAGGGCTTTGAGAAAATATGGTGTCTCTGATGGAGAGGTATCAATCTTAACATGAGTTAGTTCTTTTTAAGGAAAAAAATAAATGCAGCTTTTAATTTCAACTTGATGAGTGCATTGCAGATATCTCTAATCGCCAATGTCTTTCCTGAAACTGCTGATGAAGCTTTTGCACTTGTCCCATCCTTGAAGGTATGATTTTGTTGTTTTCGGATATGAGTGCATTTCTCCCGTGACTATCCTGGGTTTTTTCATTCAATAGTCTGAAAAAAGAATAAATTTTGTTGTCAAAAGCTGATGAATTGATGCAAAGCTTCTTGATCCACTACTGTGGAAGGCATTATATCATAATTTTTTGATTTGTTTTCTCCCTTTTGTCAGTCTAAGGCTAGCACACTTAGAGAACCCCTGAAGGACATTTTAGGCGAGCTAGCTAAGTTCAAACAGCCAGCATGAAGCTCCAAACAGTTGAGGAGGAGATTCTTGGCAAGATATCTCCTTCTTGCTGCTTGAGCTGGTGGCCAGTTTTCAGAATGCAGATTCATCTCATTCATGGGGAGAGGAGATGACAGTGTTGTGATGGTTGGAGCTTGTATATTATAAACTCCTTTGATAAGAAGCTTTGCATATCTTGCCTATTAACTACATTTAATGTAATTAACTCAGACTAGTAACGATCTATTTACTTTCTAACCATTCAAATCTTGCGTTTTTTGGGTTGATTGTTTGCCATTAGTAGATAGCAAAGAATGAATTGAACTGTTGAATCATCTCGCTAAAGCGTTGATGCATGTAACTCCTAAGGTCCCATGGGGGATTAAGTTAGCAATGTTTGTTCCAGACTCGTTCTATGCCCTTTTTGCGTGATTGTGGTAGATTTCTTGCCATCATCTGTCAACTTCACAAGGAGTAGGCCAGCTCCTTGATGGTTCAAATTCTTAACAATATGACACTACCTTTACTGTATGCTATTTGTAAAAGAACTTTTAGTGGTTACTGTTAACCATCACAATACCCTCTAATATTTCATTTAAGAGATGCTAGCAAACAAACCAAGTTATCAAAAAATAAAATAAAATGATATTAGTAAATGAACAACTTTAGTTAAAGTTTTGAGAGAATGGACGTGACTTGATGCATAACAAGTTTGTTCATGACTAAAGCACAAGTTTTTCTTTTTATCCTTTTTCTAAGATAACACCCATATTTTATCTTAAAAAATTATGTAATTACCTGCTAGGGAATAAATCAAAATCCGATATTAATTCAATATCCCAGTTTCTAATGGAAGCGAGGTATATGTATTTTATGCATTACCTATACCGATAGAGAGTAGTTGTTAGTAGAGGTCTATATTATTTGGAATGGAGAAAAGAGAATAGAAGAGACGCAGAGACGAGTGATCAAGATTCAAGGCTGAAAGACCAAGATTTTTCGTATAAACCCAGATGGGAAAACAAGAAAAATATCAAGAGACAGACACAGAGTCAGAATCATCAGGTGAAGAAGAAGATGAGGAGCCTGAGAAATGGAGAAGACACTACCCATCAAAACACAGGATGTTATAGGTTGGAGAAGATGACTTCTCTTTCTCTCTTTCTTTAGCCAGACCTTTTGTTCTGCTCTCAACCTGGTTTCAACTACTGCTGATACCCAAGGTACTCTCTCTTTTCTTTCTTTTACTTCAACTTGTTAAAGGGTTTCTTTAGTTTGGTTGACAAAAGAAAGAATTTTTAATGATCCGTAAAGGGTTTGTCTTTGTTTGAGGTGCATATAACATAGCCAAGAAATACAGTAATGGCGTAGGAAATGCGAGGGAACTAGAAGAGAAGGGAGGGTTAGTGCTCTATGGAGTGGATGCAATAGAGATGAGTCAGCGCAACTTTTTGAGGACTCAATGATTTGATCGAATTGTCTATAACTTCCCTCATGTTGATTTCCTCTTCCCTGAGGGTAGCTACTGCCAAATCCAGTTATGTTGTAGTCTCTTACACAATTTATGTTCCCCTATGCTTACTTATATAATCTTATCATTGTATTAGTCTATTTATTGTCTATTTTATGAAGTTCATTTTGAATTTCCTGTATTAGAATTCTTAATACCAATGAGATAGAGTCTAAATGATGCAACGTAAGAGCAAGTCTTAAAGCGAAGAAAACGAGAACCCACTCACTAATTTTTGCTCAATAAAACAACAAAAACTATCTGAAGTTGATTCCTGTTCTTTAGGGTAGCTATTGCCAAATCCAGTTATGTTCTCTTGCTCACTCTTTTCTCTAAGTTTTGTGTTTGTTAGTTCATGATTATTTCAGCTAGTCTCTGCATTGTTTCTTTCATTGAGTTTCTGCCCTCTCAAGGTAACACTGAACTTTTGTTATTTTAGGGTATTAGTTCTCTTGAAGACTTTAACAACGGATGGACATTCTAACTAGGCTGAAACTGAGATGTAATAGAGGGGTTTGAACCAAATATTTCATTTGAAAGTTACTGAAGGACTTTCTTTCCTATGGTCATAGTAGCATGAAAAATGACTCGGGAAATTAATTACATTTTCTGAACAGAACAAGAAACAGATGAATCTTGATTACATCATCATACTTTTAAAAAGATTCATTCATAAACGAGATCAAATTTGAATGGGAAGAACTGGAGAACTGTATGCTGAAAGGATGTGTTAAATTTTCTTAATATCTGTTTGCTTTCATGCCTATCTAGAGATCCTTGTGTAGTGATATGGATATATCGGAATTGGAAAAATTAAATGATGAAAATATGTTGGGATTGAAATAGGTTGAACAAGATACTGCTAAGGGGTTATTTGAGCAATGCCAAGGTCGTGTTGAAAAAGGATATAGGGGAGATTCATGTAACACACGAAGGCGACAATGGAATTTAGTCAAGAAAGCAGAGAAGATAGGCTTGGTTTTTGCATGAAATTGTGCCCTTCTCCAAAGATGACTATCCAGGATATGACAACAGGAGAGCTCATGGAAGCCTTTCCGATGCCCCCTCTCGATTTGGGGATAGCAGTACTTACAAGTTCAAGCCCAACCAGTCATCCAAGTTCAATAGATCATCAAGTAGAAATGCCTGAATGTTCTGTGGTGATAGATAAATGAGCAGAAGTACTGCTGATTCGTGAGTACATCTTGTGGAACATGTATTTTCATATATTCATACAGCTGGTGTTTTGTAATAATTACTCGTATTTTTTGGTGTTCAGAAATCAAAATACTTAATTTAGCAGCTGATTAGTACCATCTTAAACCAAATATATCCCTGATGCTTGCTTTGTCGAGGCTTCATAATTCATGAGGTGCTGCATAAGGTACGCCTTAGGAGAAAGTCGTATGGTTACGACGGCATGTTGACATGTTGGCTTTTATGACAGTGATTAATGAGAGTCTGTATGATCTCCATGGAAATTGTGTTCTGTATAACCCCATCTCCAGTGAAATTGGTATTTTTTTAATTGAAGAAATAACATCAAGCGTGAAATGACATGGATTTCTGGAGGATTCGCATGCCATTGACATGGAGGAACTGGTCAAAGTTTTATAGAGATAAACGGGGTGGATCCTAGCTAGTGCACAAGTTGAATATATATCCTCAGGATGAGCTGATGAGCTGAGGAAGAGATGAAGTTTTCTTCTTCGTTAGGGTCTTGATTACGTACGACGCAAAGCATACTCAAGCTAAAGTATTATATTTGTCATTGTCTTCCATTGTTTAACCTTGTGATGTAATAACTTATTCATGAAAAAGACATGGTGATTTACAGAAAGCAATCCCGGAGTCCAATTGTCCTTGTATATACGATCTTAACTATGCAATCCAACTTTTTGATAACCAGGCCTGTAGCGGTTGTAAATTGGAAGGATTAGAGTATTTAAATAGAAAAGATATATATAAAAATGACAAAAACATGTAGAAGATATATATATTCCATTAGGTCAAATTAAATACTAAACATATCCTTTTGATTCTTTAGGAAAAAAGAAGAGAAATCCTTCTCAGAGGGAAAGATGCTGGAAGTTGCGGACAATACTCACCCTAAGTTCCAAATCTTTTCACAGCCCCATGCATTGCAAGGCCTTTTCTTGGAAAAATAAAATTAAAGATCTAGTTCAGAAGTCATATTATTATTATTATTATACATTGTTCATTGTGTTTTCTTCTTAATTACCATGCATATATCCCTGGTGCAAAGAAAATGTAGGTGAAACTTACGAAACCAGTACCTGTCAACATTGCTAATATTTTCTTAGAAATCATGACATTGAATGCAGAAGAACAAAAACAAGATTGACATTTGGTTGAATCGATCAAACTTCACTCTGGAAATGATCTTTTAAAATTTTCTGATGTCGACATTAAATTATATATAGTTAAATAAGAAATTTTAGGTAGTTTCTTTGTTATAACTGATAAATTTTTTTTTCTAAGTTTTTTGTTATTTTTATTCTTGTATTTCGCTTAGGTTATTACTCTTATAGTTTTTTTAATATATTCTCAATAATTATATATATAAAAAAGGATAGACATTTATATACCGTGTGAAATTATATCATTTGTAATATATGTCTTGTGAGAAAATAAATGGAAGGATGTAATCATCATCATTAAGAATATACAATTTCAAAGGGTTGACCTGATCGATGGCCAGCTAGGTGTGCTTTATTCTTTCTTAATTGTCCATGTTCAAATCTTAATTGTCTATGTTCAAAGTTATCATATATAGGGTAGAGTATTTTGCCAGGAGCACAAGACAAGTTCCTGGTTTCTTCGAATAAAATAACTAGCTAGCAAGCACTGGTAAATTCATACATTACCATATGGGGAACTACAACTCCACAACAGGCTGTGGTGCTTCTGCTTATTCTCGACTTCCTAGTAGTCACTATTCTCCTGATGATGATCACTCCCTAAGGGACCCTCTTCTACGCAATATTACACAGGTTACTTATCGATTTAATTAGTTTTTTTTTTCTTTTTATTTACCACTTGATTTGCTGAACATGTTCATCTGGGTCTTGAACCTTTAGTATATCATAACTTTGCTTGTTGATTATGGCATGCAGAAGGTGGAGGAGCAACATCAACAGCTTCTTCATCATATTTATGAAGCAACTCGTGTAAAGGAGACTGTAAAATCGGCCACTACGTCTAGCTCTAGCTTTAACCCTAACCCTCCTCCCTCTAAGCCCATGCAGGTAATTAATATTTAGGTTTTTAATTTCATTTCCTGATAAATTTTACGTCACCAATTAATTTCGTGTTGAATATATATATATATATATATATATATATATATATATTTCTGATGTTTACTGCAACCCATGAAGGAGCAAAAGCCGAATGGTCACCATGCCCTTGAAAAGGATCTTCATCAAGAGTTGATGATGAGGCATGGAGTTGCAAAGCCAAAAGCTTTAGCTTCATGCCCTTCATGTTATGTGAGTCGTTGATCCTTTCATTGCATCAATCCAAATGAACACATCATTTCTGATGAATATTTAATATATGATGTGAAATCTAATTAATAGCTGAAGATCAGGTAAGTAATAATTTGCTGGTAATTTATGGTTGTCTTCAATATTATTGTTAATTAATTTGTTGTTGATGAAGAAACAAGGAGAGGCCATTGAGAGGCTCAAGGAGAAGAATGCTAGTCTAGAGAAGAGAGTCATGGAGTTGACAGCTACTATAGAAGAGATGAAGAGGACTAGTGATTCATACATAATTAATAATAATAATAATAATAATATCAAGATACCTGCGGCAGGCTCAACACCCCATCAGAGCATCATCATCAACACTCCAATTATACCTGATGATCTTGTAAACCTGCAAACCAGTCCAGTTCCTGATAGCAGTACCAATGAAATTGAGATGAAGAATGATTCAACGATGAGTGAACAAAGCTCCGCGACACAAGCTCTACAATCTGAGATCATCTATGGATCCCTGAATGATCTTACTGGATGCTTAGTGGTTTTGATTTTTCTAGTGGCCGTTCTCATTGGTGTTTCACTATAAACAATCATCATTTCATAATAATAATAATTAAGACATATATAAATATCTTATGCATGCATGTGCTCATGATACATGCATGTCTTCCATGATTTTTGTAGCGTTTATATAGTACAATATTGAAAAAAAAGACCAAGTTTGTTTTTTTTGCTGTCGGTATTTTAATTATTTTGGATATTGACGTTATATTTTTTTAATATACTCTTAATTAATGATTATTAAAAAAAGAAAGAGACAAAGACAGCCCTTTATATTTTTTATTTTCATGAAGGTTATTTCATGAGGTTTGCTAAAATAAATAAATAAATAATTTAAGTCCACATAAGTAGATATATATATATATATATATATATATATATATATATATATGCAGACAGACACAACACCCTGCTGACTAAATTACTAAACACTCGATACGACAGATCATGACAGTCCAATTACAGTTTTCCACGTGGAAATGTTATTAGCCAGTCAACGTTCTTCTATCTCGTGAAGCTATCATTAATTAATAGTCCAAGAAAAAAAGAAAGAGTTGAGTTTTTGATAAGTAATTTTATTTTACCGAATAAAGAAAAATAAAAGGAGAGAAATTATCATTGACCTAATCAAAGGATTGCACTGTTCGACAATTAAAATCAATGTTTCATTAATATCTTGTTGTATCACTCTCTTATATACAACCCGTCAAGTCTCAATACCATATATTCTCAACTTTTTAATTTAATTATTTTTATAAAACTAGAATTAGCTTGAGCTGATTTAGAGTGGTTGTTTTGAAATATAGATAAATACAAGTTAAAGAAGAGAAAAAACTCGGTTGAAATGAATGAAAATCTAAATTGATCTGCGATCGAGTTAAAACCCGACCCTTAACAAGTTAACTTAATTTGTTTAGTTCTTTAAAAAAATAAAATCAACCCGGTCAAATCTCTTGACTTATGACCCGGGCTTGCTTCAGATCGATCTCGAACTGGTTCTTACAACTATACATGAAGCTAATTAATTTGTAATTTAATATATAATATATATTTTTTTGTTCGTGTGGGGTATATGCGTTGATTAATAAAAGTGAAGGGTTTGAAGTTTGATTTCATCATCTCATGTTGTTGCTAGTTTCTAAGAAGTAACCTTTTGAATTTTGCTGCTGACTAAACTTTCGATTTCGGCCCCATGATAATTAATTTACCTGGTAAGTTCTTGGCTAGCAATTAACTTGAAGGGGACTTGTACTTCTGCCGGTTTGGTATGCATCATGATCAGAATTAATAAATGAGAAGCTTCATCTTAATTCCTTATGTTGCCTTTTCAATATTTAGGTTACATGTAGTGTTGACCTTTACAATTTCAAAGGTCTTGCCTTTTCATTATGGTTACTTAGCGTTGACCTTTACTATTCAAAGGTCTTGCCTTTTCATTTAGGTTACTTAGCGTTGGCCTTTACTATTTCAAAGGTCTTGCCTTGTTGTATTATATATATATATATATATAGCTTGCCTCTTGTCATTAGTTTATATTATAACCCTCATAGATTCTTGAATGATTATCTGCAACTTGCGGGGGTGCTGACTGATATATGAGGAATAGAGTTCCAAGTTGTCATTTTTATAATCCAAGTTATTAGGTATTATTTTTTTTTAAAAAAAAGATTTTTCTCTTGTCATGGAATGTTTTGTACTATTTTCTAGCATCAGTTGTTGCTCAGTGAGTGGTATATATATATATATATATGAATATCTAAATTATTGAGCTGCTAAATATATAGTTGTAGAGATGTGAAAGCTTATATATGTAACTGAAATCGTTTGATGAGCAGTTTGTACCAAAACCAGTACTACGATCAGAAAGTTGGCAGCATCAATATGGGATGCATACATTCAAGGAATCAGGGTCATCATCATGATCCTTATTGTTGTAGGGCTTCATCAAAATATCCAAGCACTTCTCTATATTCAGCAAGGCATGCTGCTTATGATGATGGAAGAAGCAAGCTGCAGTCAAGGTATTCAAGAAATGGTGACGATTACCATTCTCTTGAGCAGGTGAAAATGCTTCTCCCTTGCAGCTACTTAATATCTAATTAATTTAGATATCTGAGTTGTTGCCTCCTCATCCCCACTTTTTTGTGGCGCCCACACACACCTGCTGCCATTAGAGGAATACAAGAGTTTTTCCTTCTGTATTTTTGAACATTGAGTTCATCTGGCTATTGCTTGTATTTGCCTCTAGAACTAGAAAAGGAAATAGTAAAACCTGATCGCACAACTTATGTAGGTTACGAAAGCTCTTGTGCAAGCTGGTCTGGAATCTTCCAACCTTATTGTAGGCATTGATTTTACCAAAAGCAATGAGTGGACCGGCTCGCGGTCTTTCCATCATAAGAGCCTGCATCACCTTGGGGATTCTCTGAATCCGTATGAACAGGCAATTTCAATAATAGGAAGAACGTTGTCAGATCTTGATGAGGATAACCGCATCCCTTGTTTTGGCTTTGGTGATGGTGAGTCATCTATTACCTTTCTTGCTCAATGCAAGATGCATGGCATATTTATTCAGCAATTTGCTATTCCAGTACTGTTTTAGGGGCATAGAATGGACTGTTGTATAATTGAAGTCTTTAAATTCGTTTGCAGACACAACGCATGATAAAAAAGTCTTTAGCTTCTATCCAGATTATCAACTATGCCATGGCTTTGAGGAAGTCCGGAGTCGTTACAGAGAATTAGTCCCCCATGTTCACTTAGCTGGTTAGTTTAAACGATTCTTCTTACATTGATCACGCCAAGTTTTCCTTTGACCTACTTCTGGTGAAACATTTCTTGCGTTGAGCCATGACAGGACCAACATCTTTTGCTCCAATCATTGAAACTGCTATTGAAATTGTGGACAATAGTGGTGGTCAGTATCATATTCTTCTGATCATTGCTGATGGACAGGTCAGTTCCTTCTACTTTGAAGCCTGCAGATGTAACTATTACCTCTTAAGAGTTTAAATCTTTCCCTGAAACGTTTTATTAATGCTCTTGACTGCATGATATGTCAGGTTACAAGAAGTGTAGACACTGCTAATGGACAGTTAAGTCCTCAGGAGCAGAATACTACTGATGCCATTGTAAAAGCAAGGTATTAATATTCTGAAAAGAGTATTTTTTCAACATTTTGCAGTTTGTGTTTAACAAAATCTGTATTTTTTTAATCCTTAATTTTGCAGTAATTATCCCTTGTCAATTGTGCTGGTTGGAGTTGGTGATGGACCATGGGACATGATGCATCAATTCGATGACAACATTCCTTGTCGGGCTTTCGATAATTTTCAGGTTGAAATATTAACTTGGGGAACTTTGACAGAAGCTTCGATTCTTTGAAGTCGGATTGATTGCTAATGCGTTGTTTGTTCAATGCAGTTTGTGAATTTCACAGAAATTATGTCGAAGCACATTCCCGTGTCGAAGAAGGAGACAGAGTTTGCTCTGAATGCTTTAATGGAAATACCATCCCAATATAAAGCCACAATAGACCTCCAACTCTTAGGGTAATACGATATCCACTAACATTCAGCTTAGTAGTTGAAGTGTGTTCAAGTTTTCTTACAATGATAGCCTGCACTCTCATCATCATCTACTTGCAGCTTCCAAAGAGGTACTCCTGTAAGGACCATTGCTCTTCCTCCTCCACTTGGAAACAGCTCGGTTAATTCCTGTCCCGAATATAGCAGCAATAATGCTTATGCCCCGTCTGCAGATCATTCTTCAGACAACAGGCGGGTAGATCTCATATTCTAGTCTTCTGAGATAACATGGAAGTTTTTCTCTTGGTTACCCAGTTTTTAATTGTTTCGTTATGCTTTGCAGCAATGTCCCTTGTGTTTATGCAATAAGAAAGATCTTGCATTCGGCTGCGGACATCAGGTAACCTAAAAACAACATGCATGGACCTAACATTGCCATCTCTTTCCTGACAATTATGGCTCGTTCTGATTTCCGCAAATCTTTTGCAGACATGCTATGATTGTGGGAAATACTTGATGCGATGCCCCATTTGTCGAGCCTATATAACCACAAGGATAAAATTGTATGAGTAAGCTGAGCAGCAACTATATAACAGTTATAACAGTGGGAACCTAAGACATTGTTTAAACACTTGTGTGATTATAAATTATGGAGGGTAGCCCGAAAAATATTAAGAGATTGGGCAACCTCTATTATCCTTAGCTTCTTCTTTTCTTTCTTGCTAGGATTCAAATCTTTTTTGGTTCCGCATCATATAGAAAGTTGACAGGACAAGGCGTTGTTAGATTAATGCTCAGTTTCCATAAAACTGCTCTTTAGCTAGCTATTGGAGAACCTCTCAAATAATCCTGTCAAATAATCAATTCAACACGTAAAATAGCTTCAGCTATTAAATAAAGTTTTAAAATATGATCTATATTATTCTCTAATATATTTTTTTAAGTGAAGATCCTTTGAGTTTGAAACTTGCACAAGCCCCCATTACCTTATGTTTGATTTTTTATCAAATAAATAGGGATGGTGACATTCGAACTCATGAATGCTTGGTCATCAAGGCTCTGATACTATATTAAATAACCAATTCAACCTAATAGCTTAAGCTATTAGGTGAGGTTCCAAGCATAGTTTTAAAACCTGATCCGGCCCGGAGCTGGAACTAGGCCGAGTTGAAGAAAAAACAGGGAAAGGAAAAACCCGGTGTGACCCGGCAAGATCCGGTCAAAAACCTGGTTGCAACCCGTTGACTTTTATTTTTTTAATAAAACAACATCGTTTTGATTAAAAAAAAGAATTGACCCGGGCGACCCGGTGACTCATGTAGACACAATTTTGAGCACCTGAAATTAAACAAGCACACGTGTACAAATATATGATTTTATTAAATATATGAATGGGTACAATCTCTATGTAATATATTCTTTAAAAAGAATATGACAATCCTCTGATTCTTCCCTTGAATTTGATGTATGGTGACTTGATTTATTTGAGCAATCAAAGCCAAGATTTGTGCTTTGCAAGAACGTGAATTTGGGCGTGTAATGTGAAGCGAGATTTGATGATTTGATGCTTTGAAGAGTACCTTTGATGTGTCTTCAAAGTGTTGTTGAAGAACTCTTATGGGGCGTTTAGGCTTGTTCCAACAGAGCTTCGTTCTTTGTAGACTTCAAGCGTAGATGAAGGAGGCTTGAGAACTCTTTGAGAGAGCTTCCTTGCTTGAAGAGAGAGAGAGCGAGAGCTTCCTTGCTTGCAAAGCTTGTCTTGAAGAAAATTTGTATCTCCCGGAATCCCCTTGGTGATTTGATGCTTTGAAGAGTACCTTTGATTTGTCTTCAAAGTGTTGTTGAAGAACTCTTATAGGGGCGTTTTGGCTTGATCCAACAGAGCTTCGTTCTTTGCACACTTCAAGCGTAGATGAAGGAGGCTTGAGAACTCTTTGAGAGAGAGCTTCCTTGCTTGAAGAGAGAGAGAGAGAGAGAGAGAGAGCTTCCTTGCTTGAAGAGATTGTCTTGAAGGAAATTTGTATCTTCCGGAATCCCCTTTCCTTTAGGTTGAGGCCCTTTATTTATAGAGATCTGTAAGGGCTCTCAGGTCCTTTTCCAATGCCACATGGCATAATTTTATTGGTTGATATTTATTGACGGGATCTTGCATTTATGACAAGATATCTTGAATATCTCATCCCAAGTATCAACTTTTCATTGGCCAAGAAATATATGAAGGCTCATTTATTTTCCATGTTATTTATTTCAATTTTATTTTATCCTTTCTTTTAAAGAATAAAATAACACATGGCGAAATTTAATTGGTAGAAAATTTGTGTTTCTACAACTCAGTCAAAACCCAGAACCTGGACCTTAAACCAAACCGGGTCTAAAAACTATGGTTACAAGATATAACTTATCATCATCCTAGATATTTCACATCTCTCAATTCCTTTGACCCCTTCACTGGAGAAGGATATTTATAACTTATCATCATCATCAGTTTCACAAATAAACCTCAGTACCTTAATTTATTACGTGTGGTAATTTTCTGGCCTAAATTATATGTGTTTATATATATGGACATTATAACCAGACAAATGATCGGTTGTGATATTAAACAAGGGGAAGATTTCTGATAAGTTGCGTTAAGCTCTAATTAACAGTACTTTCTAATAATTATATTACCTTTTTATTTTCTGCAATTAATATTACTGTAACATAAGAATTTTCAACAACAGCAGAGAAAATATATATATATATATATATGGTGACGTTACCGATAATTCTTTTGTTATCCACTAACAGATAAAAGGAGGATCGATCGATAACATCGGTACCTATAAATCCAGGCGCCATGCAATCCAGCTCCTAAGAGCTTCTTAAGGATAGGTAACAGTACTGTTCCTGCAGAGTACTCGATCGTTCCATCTTCCGATCACACAGTACTGCTACCATGTCACAATAAGGTTTAAGATGACAAATATATCAAAACAAGTACAATAACCTTTATATATAAATACAAGCTCTAAGCCTTAAAAATCATATAGAATTAATGTTAGCATGCGGTTCTGCCTGTATGATAGTTTTGTGATGCATGGTGGCATGCAAGGCCTGCTAGCTGGGCTTCTTTTCTGTTTAAGAATGAAGTATACCTCAGAGGCCAGCATGTAAGCACCTAGCTAGCTAGCTATTTATTTATTTGGTTACCACCTATACCAGATTCCATAATATATAGTACTACCATATTAAATCAATATTCAAACCTTTATGAATAAACACATCAAAATATTGTTTTTTGTGGTCTTGCCTTTCCAGCAGGATTGAAGCGGCGGTGAATCGGAGTGGAAATGCTGTCCAAGTTGGCCTTGAAGAAAGCCTACATCAGTACTAGCCATGCAAAAAAGAAAAAGAAAAAAGGAAAGCCTACATCAGTACTAGCCATGCAAAACTATGGATTATTATGCACGATGAACCATCAAAAAACACACAAGGGCAAGTGATTGGAACATCTATATATTTATCTGTCCAGTGAAACGAAGGGTAGGCGAATTAAGGTGATCATTAATTAAGCTCGGAGAAGTTGAAATTAATGGCTAGGAGAGAGAGGAGAAAGGGATGGTGTAGTCCTGCTTTAGCAAGGCGTTGACGACGGTGATGGGGATATATGTATATGGGGATGGCTTTATCAATGTCCTTAATTTATCTAATGGCGGTGAAACCTTGGGCGCCTACAAGCGGCCTTCAATGAAGTTTGAAAACATATATTTGATTTAATTATAAATAATTTTAGAAATTAATAAATCTATAAACAGCTAGCGCTCTATATTTATCCAATAGGATCCTAGAGATTCCTAAATATTATTTTAAATTTATTATTTAATATCTGTACGTATAAATTTTAGAAACTGAACAATAACATGGCCGGACATAACATAAACACAACAAGAAAGAAATTTCTAGCAAGAAAAGTCAGCCAAAATACTGACTAGGACATGTGCTAGCTAGGATAGATACACAATCCATATATAAATCTCACTTTATTTTTTCTCACTCTGTACAATTTTTCCCTTTACATAAGAAAATCCTGACTTAAGCATTGTTATATGTGCATCAAAGAACTTGTTTTTTCGAAACTAATCAAACTCATCAACAAAGCCATGAAAATTGTAATATTTTTGTGTAGATTTTTAACACTTCATCATATTCTATGAATGTTTAACACACCAAAATCATTCCACGTACATGGAAACTTCATCATTATCGACTTAAGGGTGGTCTGCCAAACCCATCATGGATATTGGCAAAGGAATAATAATAAAAATAAGCTAAAAAAATGCACACAGAAAGTCTCCTCTCTGACGGCTCACAGATTTCCAGTACTGTGTGGTTTAGTGCTCTCCATGGAAAGCGTATTCATGGGCCAACTTGTTACTGATAGCGCGTGTGTGTGTGTTCAAGCACGCAGTGAAGCAAACAAATCTTCCAAGTCTTGATAATTAAGGATGGCAGCTCGCTCATAGTCAGTGATGGCAGCTCGCTCATATATAGTTACTGAAAGCTGTGTGTGTTCAAGCACGTAGTGAAGCAAACAAATCTTCCAAGTCTTGATAAGGAGGCCGCTCATAGTCAGTGATGGCAGCTCGCTCATAGTTACTGAAATCAGTCAATCTACATATTAAGCTTAATAAAGGACAAAAAAATGCCCTTACACAACTGATAGACACTGCACTATTAGTTGATGAACAAGTACATGTTTGCGTTCGTTGTTGAAATTTTTTTCAAATTATTTTTATTTAAAAATATATTAAAATAATATTTTTTTTAAAAAGCTCACTTTTAATATAAAACAATTTAAAAGTGGCCTTCATGGCTAATTAACCTCCTCTTGGTGGCATCCTTTACCATTTGTGCTCATGCATGCAACTGAAGGTTCTTGTATGTTGATTATCATAAAATTGATAAATACAATTAGTATATTATGATTATTTTTATAGATAAAATTTTGCATCCCTGTATTTATCAGTAACTACTAACAAAAAAATTCTCCTATTATATACTGAGAAAATAACAAAGGGTATTACAATAAAATTCAAAAAAAAAATTATACGGTGACATGATATTTTTACCAATAGAATGACCAATAAAGTTACTAAAGAAATAATTCCATCTATAATGTCGTCAGTGACATTTGATTTATGACCTGACGATCAACCCTCATCTCTCCCTTCCTCATTTCTCCTTCTTCCTTATGCATTATTTTCTTCAACAAACAATCACCCCTTCCCCACAACCTCAACGCGATTCAACCTCCCACAACACTTAGTATGTAAACATTGATATTCTGATTCAAATTTTATTAAGGATTATCCACTTTAAGTAAACAAATCTATTATTTTTTTTATTTGAACTCAATTTTAAAATATTATTTTTTTCATATTTTTTATAGTATATGTTTTTTGTTTGGGTGTTTACTTGTTTTATAGTTTTTTCTTGTACAAATTTGTTGTATGGATCTATAATTTGTACATGTTAGGGTTTGTTTTAGATTTTATAAAATTATATTTGTTTGTAGATTGATGAAACATATGTAGAATTTTTGGCTTAGGTGTTTTGTGATAAAATAAATAATGGTTTATTTAACGGGTCAATTTTATATTTTTGTCAATCTTATTATACCAAGTTGAAATTTTCGGTAAATATGTAGAAATTTGAATTTATGTAGGTATTTAATAATGAATTAAAAATACTATTAAAATAGATTGAATAAGTTTGAGCTAAATCAATATTTTTGCAAATTATTTAGTTAACGTAGTTAATTAATACATATTGTCATCTTTATTTTATATAGGTTTGATATAAGTAATGAAAAATTGTTCATGGATGTATAGAGATTCACCCCTAAGAGTTGTGGAGGATGGATTATTGTAATGAGGTTCAGAATTTTATTAATAACACACTATCTAATCCAAGAAATACTAATTAAGAGGGTATTAGATGTCTATGTAAGAGATGTAAAAATAAAAGATTTCCCGATCTAGATGTTATAATGATGCATCTTCTACAGAAAGGGTTCATGAAGAAATACATGTGTTGGTAAACATATAGAGAACCATATGTTCCTCATGATATCATGGTAGAAAGGATGGTTGGCTCAGCTTCTAGTTTTAGCAACGTGCATGAAGTTTTAGATAACAATAGTAATCCTTATAGGAATATGATTATGGATATGATGATAATGAATCAGGTTCATACCAGTCAATGTTCAATCATAGATGAAGAACCTAATGTGATTGTATAATTTACCTTGAAAATGATCGACATGGTCTCCCTAGTGCGATTGCAAAACTCTCCAATAATAGGATGGACACTACCTCAACAATAGGGATGGCGCGATCTTATTAGGGCAACAACCCTACAACCTTCCAAGGATGGAATGACTTAGTCTCCCTAGTGCGATTACGTAATTTACCTTGGAATGAATCAATATAGTCTTTCTAGTGAGATTGCACAACTCTCCAACGATGGAATAAACACCACCTCAATAACGAAGATGGATACAATCTCTCTAGGCCAATAACCCCATAACCTTTCAATGATGGGATGGACTTACTCTTCTTGACGCGATTGCATAATTTACCTTGAAAGGGATTGACATGGTTTCCTTAATGTGTAAGGGATATTTATCCTATATTAATAATGTGTAGAGGATATTTATCCATTTTCAATGCTATTAAGGCAAGGTAACATTCTAGCCCCTTCTCTCCATAAAAGTACAAGGTTCATGGACTATAAAAATCCTATGAATCTTTCAAATTAAGAGAAAAAGGTTTATAATCTCTTCACTCTCAATATTTTTTAACATACATATTTTTATATTCTATCTTTCTAAAATACCATTGTATTTTCTCTTTCTAAAATGATATTTACTTAAATATCTGAGAGTCTAAATCTACTAAAGGAGGCCTTTTGCAGGTACCAATCATCTTGGCCTATAAGACATCAAGTACCTACTACCACCCATCTTGGCTAAGAAAAGAGGAATAGATTGCTTGAATAAAGAAACTAACCAATTATCTGACACATAAACCCTGCTTTAAAGCTATAATTGTTTGGATTTTAGAACATCATCGACAGCTTTGTGCATTTTGCATCTAGAACTGATAATAATTGTTGAATGCATATGAGAAGTTTTTTTTTTTTTTTTTTTTTGCCCTAATTTCATTGCATGATCTGCCATAATTAAGTGTTGTGGAATCGACAGCACTGCAGGCTATTCTCAGGTGATTGGCTACATTTATCAAATCCTTTGAAGGGTCTGCCACACACCACCTTGATGGAAGACACTTGACATTCTTTGCATTCTTCAGTAACCTGTTACCCAAACCATGCAAGGTTCAATGCATATTTAGCCTGTCCATCAAACGATCGAGAAAATCCCCTAGTGTCTTTCAAAGTTTCCTGGGAGTACAGTACTCTTTGCTCCTTCATCAAGCAGACCGAAAAGATAAATATCCATGGGAGGGGCACCTGGTCTCGGAGGGGTTCCTCTGTTACTCAATACATGATTTATACAAGTCCCTGCTGGTTGAAAACCCTTGCTGCAGTGAGGTTTGCACCAATGGCTCCATCAGTTGGCCAACCCACCTCCCCAATAACAATGGGCATCTGATCACCATATCCAAGTTTGTTGAGTGCTGCAACTAAAGTGTCGAAATTCCCATCAAAAGCATTGTAGTAGACATTAATTAGACCATCTGTAACAGGATGGGTACTCCCCACAAAGAATGCAGTCTTGTGGAAAATCTGAGTTCCCATCTGTAACTGCATTTTTTTATGTTGTTTTGACCACACACAAGCTAATAACTTAGCCAACAGGTTATCATGCATATATGCCCCTGAAAATAATTTGAGGATTGGAGTAATATCAGAAGTAGTTCTTCAGTCTTCTTCCTTGCTAAATGGATTGCATTGAGGAAAATTATCCCAAGTCCTGATATTAAACAAGAATTGCTGAAATTGACCTTCGATTTCGAGACACTTGATTCTTCTGTTTAAGATCAATCCAGGTTTTAACCACCTTCCTTGTTGCTAGAATCTTCCTTGAAAAAAATCACTTCATCCTTGTCCAGTTATTTCACTTGAGAGCTGTAGGAAAATCTAGAGAGGCAGAAAATATCTAAGACATAGCTAGCTTCAGAATTATATAGTAGGCTAAAGAAACTTCATTATATATCGACATAAGGGTGGCTGCCAAACCCATCATGGATGGAAAAGGAATAATAATAATAATAAACTAAAAAATGCACGCAGAAACTCTCCTCTCACGGACTCACAGATTTCCAGTACTGTGTGGTTTAGTGCTCTCCATGCAAAGCGTAATGGCCCAACTTGTTACTGATACTGTTTGTGTTAAAGCACCTAGTGGAGCAAACAAATCTTCCAAGTCTTGATAAGTCAGTGTTGGCAGCTCATAGTTACTGATTTTTCATTTAGATAGCCATTGAGACGAGTCATTCAATTTATTAAGCTTAATAAAGGACAAAAAAATGTCCATGCAGAACTGATAGGCACTACACTACTACTAGTTAGTTAATGACTAAGTAGCAGTGCAAGCAAAAAAAGACACCCCACTTGCTCATAAATTCCAAGCCGCCTAAGGAAAGTATAAGCAAATTTGTGGTATAAATAGGATGTCATAAACAAGGCTTCTCATTCCCAAATTACATGTATATTTTTCTTTGATACAAACTATACATTGTGCAAGCAAAGATGGTGAGAAAGGAAACTGTATCTGTGGCTTTCATGGCTAGCCTCCTCTTGGTGGCATCCTTCACCATTTGTGCACATGCAACTGAAGGTCCTCGTATGCTGGCATCTGAGAAAGTGTATTATCCTCAAGGTAATTTAAATTCACCATGCTTGCTTATCCTTCATGATTGATTGCTTTTCCACTAATGTAATTCTTGATTATTTGAAGGTTGTCGCTGCTGCTTCTTTGTCGGAAGGATACCAAACATGCGCTGTGGAAAAGCATGCTGCACTAGCATTAGAGGAGAGAACTGCTGCATCGGAACATAAAAAACAATAAGGCGTGAATGTGGCATAATCTATGTGCTTGTGTGTGTGTGTGTGTGTGTGTGTGTGTGTGTGTGTGTAAGTCTTGTGTTGCAGACCAAAATAAATTATACTATAAGCTGCAAATAATTCGAGTATTGGAGCATCATTCTGCTGCAGAAGTTCTTCAATATTCTTCTTCTTATTATAAACGAGAGGGCTCCGGCATTTGTAATTTTATCAGTATCCTGTAATAAAAGGATTTACCTTTGCAGTGTATTATCCTCGAGGTAAACTAAATATATTATGCCTGCTCATGGTTTATTGTTGATTCTGCTTACTTTTGATCTTGTTGTACTCACGAGGTAAGCATCATTCATGATTATTAGAAGGCTGGCGCTGCTGCTGCAGACAAACATGCTGCAAAAGCCCTGCATCGAAACATAACAAAACAATGAGGTGTGAATGTGGAATGTGGCAGCATTCATGTGCTTGCTTACAGTCTTGTGTTGCATCGAAACATAACAAAACAATGAGTATCATTCTGCAAGTTGCAGAAGTTCTTCACCATTCTTCTGCCTTTCTAAATGAGAGGCTCTATCAGATGTGATTTTACCTTTAATTTAACTTGGTAATAATAAATACCTGATGCAATGGGAATTTCTACTAAACTTGACATGCCTGGATCATAAATCAGAGTGCAAGCACATTAAATACATGATAAAATTCGAAGTATATAGAAAAATAAGGTCAGTATAATTTCAAGATTGGATAAATATCCAGTACATGAGTCTACTATGTTTCCTACTCGATATGCTATCACATTTTGGACATATCTAAATAACTGTATTCTCTTGTCTATGTGCAATACTGCTTATAGTTCTTGAACAGGGGGATGAGAAAAACTCATGCAAAGAAACTTCTCATAACATTAGAAAGAACCACACCCCCCCTAGGATAGAAGTCCAAATGGTGGTCCACCTATGACATGATCTGAAAGCTAATGAACTCTTATGATCATTCACTCCAACAGGGAACCTGCAATCACCAACTGATGGGTCTAGGAATGTCACCATACCAAGCCCATCGAAATCACAGCTCTGTGCATTTTGCATCTGGAGCTGATAGTAACTGTTGAATGCATATGAGATGTTTCCTTTTGACCCAATTTCATTGCAAGATCCGCCATAATTAAGTGTTGTGCAATCGGCAGCACTGCAGGCTATTCTCAGGTGGTTGGCTACATTTGTTAGATCTTTTGAGGGGTCTGCCACACACCACCTTGATGGGAGATACTCGACGTTCTTTGCATTCTTCAGTAACTTGTTACCCAAACCAAGGTTCAGTGCATATTTAGCCTGGCCATCAAACGAGAAAATCCCCCAGTGTCTTTCAAAGTTTCCTGGGAGTATACTCTTTGCTCCTTCATCAAGCAGAGCGAAAAGATAAATATCCATGGGAGGGGCATCTGGTCTCAGAGGGGTTCCTTTGTTACTCAATACATGTTTTATAAGTCCCTGGTTGAAAACCCTTGCTGCAGTGAGGTTTGCGCCAATGGCTCCATCAGTTGGCCAACCCACCTCGCCAATAACAATGGGCATTTGACCATATCCAAGTTTGTTGAGCGCTGCAACTAAAGTGTCGAAATTCCCATCAAAAGCATTGTTGTAGACATTAGACCCATCTGTAACAGGATGGGTACTCCCCTCAAAGAATGCATAGTCTTGTGGAAAATCTGAGTTCCCATAAAGGCTAAGAAACGGGTAGATATTCACAACAAAAGGTGAGCCGTTTGAGTTGAGGAAGGACACAAGTTGAGTCATAATCTGAGTTAGTTCAGGTCGGAATGCCCCTTGAGAAGGAAGAGAAGACTCATAAGCATCAGCATTGCAAGGAACTACTAGCTTTACATAACCAGCTAGATTTGCTTTCACCAGAGACTGTTGTAGATTGAGCAGAGCAGGGACAACAAAAGATTGAAATTGACCTGAATAACTTGTGAGGAATGGTTCATTTCCTACAGCAACGTACCTGTCATTGTATGGTATACGAGAGCATCGCATGAGAGATGCAGTAAAACTCCTGATATACGTAGAATATTTCCAGCAAATCCCACATTTTAACAAATGCAGTAATCCGAATTCTGAACATGCATAAATGCACTTTAGGTTATGAAAGTATTGGTCTGCAACCTACGCAATTCCATGAGTGAGAAGATTCTTAGCTCAATCCAAGCTATCTGGTCTCATTCCTAAAATCTTACACATTACAGAAACAAAATAGCTATTCATGGATGGTTAGGTGCCATATCTGTTCTAATTCCTAAAGGTTTCTCATGAGCAACGTTGTCTAGATCCTAGGAAGAGGAGCTGCTCGAGAAGCTTGCTATTTGGCATGGCAACCCACAATTTCACAGACAAAAAAACTATTTGTCAAGGAGGTACAACACACCTCAGCTGTATAGGACCATTAGAAGTTCAAACTGTGGTACTGGTATCATGAAGTTGCAATTACTAAAGATTCTGCATTATTAGTGATGAACAGGTTACTAATAAAAAGGGCCTTTGGGTTTCTACTGATTTATTGATTCGCCTTCCACAAGGAATTGCCTTTCCCATCCCAAACAAACTTTGGTTTCTACTGAATGATTTGATGGATTCGCAACATATTTAGAGAAAACTTAAGGGTTTTTTCCTTCTTTCTTATTTTTTTTTCTTAAGAAAAAGGAAGTAAGGTCTATATCCCAATCCAAATCCCATAGATAATTGTATCTCTGGTTGCACTATTACCTAAGATGTACCAACTTTGCCTGGTAGCAACCCTAATGCTCCTTTTTGAGAAGTACCTCACAATCTTTACTCATAGGCACCTCTACATTTGGCAAGGAACCCAACTCAACAACATACAAATATTTTCCATAAGAATTACTAACATGGCATTGCCTTGCACTTATCCATCTCAATTCACTCAAGATTTAAAAGGAAATAAAAGCCAAGATCCAGATGAAAGAATAAAAAAGCCTTTTCCTTTTCATTTCATTCCCAACCCCTGTAAGAAATCAAATTGACCCAAAAAGGCAAAAACAACAAAACTTAAACAAGGAAGAGAGAGGGAGAGTGAAAGAGAATAACCTTATATCAGCACCACCTTTAACAACATATCTAGACACATTTTGCCTAACCCACAAATCAGAAGCATCAGTTGAAGAGCTAAGAGCAGCCAACATCTCATTAGGAATCCCAACCATGACTTCAATCCCACTCCCCATTAAAGCAGTAAGCGAACCTGGGTCTGCATCGAACAACTTGACTCTCTTTATCTTGTTGTCTTTCAACAGATCCACCACAGTTGAAGGCTTCAACCTGTGAAATGAGATTGTCCCCCAGTTGACTCCTATTGCTGATTCTCCCACTGGAACTGACCCTGATAGTAGTATGATTGCTAGCACAAGACAAAGCAGAGTTCCTGATAATCTTGACATTTTGTTCGTCCAAGAAAGGAGAGAGCTCTAAGGGTTTCCTTCAATACCATTCATGGAACAGATATAGGAAACTTGAAACGGTTTCTGTGGTGAGCGGGTAGAGAGTGACAACCACCAGTTATATAGTAAGGACCTGCCAGAGAATATCTTAATTTGTTAGATATTTTAGTTTAGTTTCCGCGATGCCTTCATTGCCCCCCAATTTTTAGTTTAGTTTTTTTTTTTTTTTTAATTAGCACCTTAATTAAAAAATTTGTTAGAATAATACCATTTAAAAAACATTCGATAAAAATAGTGTATTTTCGCTTCGTAAGCGCAATTTTTTACTAAATATTATTGTTCCCAAATGACCAAGATATCAACTAAATTTTTGTCTTCTCGCATTTTAAGATTTATAAAAATACCCTTCCATGAAAGAATCTGCACTCGTAACCCATTAGTGTGTCACTCTGCTCCTTCTCCCTAGAGGCATCCGCCGTCTCTTTACCTCAAGAACCCATCTCTCTTTAGATCCAAAACAGGGTATCTCTCTGATCCCAACTGGAAAAATCTTGAGTTGTACGTCCCCACCCTCCCTATTGCTTCTCTTTCTTTAATCTTTCTTTTGAGCAAGGGACAGGCGTGCGGACTCTTCTGTGGGCAGTGCTCTTGATATATTTTGGGGTAACTTGCCATGCAAAGATGTTGTTTTGATGGTTTACTTTATATTTTGGGGTAACTTGCCATGCAAAGATGTTGTTTTGATGGTTTACTTCCTTGTCATTGCTGTGTTTTGTTTCATTTGGTCTTTGAAGTTTCTCAGATCTTTATAGATGATGCATGTAGATCGC
>Ga0325401_1000266_pt1 | contig 35170 bp, 24 predicted proteins | sample PopdelMetagenome_FD_205666 | JGI IMG/M metagenome (GOLD analysis project Ga0325401, IMG submission 205666) | Populus deltoides microbial communities from Bellville, Georgia, United States - Xylem-PdKOR-R2 | ecosystem: Host-associated > Plants > Phyllosphere > Stem > Wood/Secondary xylem | place...
GCATTCTAGATTTTGTTAAGCAAATTAGTATGGCGTTTACAGCTGATAATTATTTGTTTGCAAACAACCAGTTCCACCATGCTTCTCCGACCACACAGAGGACCCCCTCTCGTTATCCTTAAATTGAATGGAATCGATAGCAGCTCCATGGCAGATCACCACTTGCCTTACAGTGCTGTAAACGCCACCGTCCCACCGCGCCTCGCTTTGCCCTCCATTGGTCCAACTGAAACATGGCTATTGCCATATCCTTCATAGCCCTGTCATATGCAATTAATTAGTCTTGATAAATTATCACAAGCCAACAAAATTTAAGCAAATGAAATATTTGAATGATGGCAACTTACCATTGTGATCCTAGGAGGGGAAACGCAGTGTAAATGACAATGTGAGGAGTTTTCTGTCAAAGTTTAAGACATGGTGCAGGTAGATTTTTATAGGCAGCATCAAATTTGTTTAGTGCTGGGAAATTTATTCCCATCTTGATCAGAAAGGAGAGAATCCACTAATCCACGAGGAACCTTGTAAAAGTAGACACTTACCATTGTTCAGAGCTTATATTCTAATATATCGTTTTAATTCTATTAAGGTTCTCATTCAATGCCGTTCTAGATGACATTTTAATTTTTAATTTCATTTGGTTTTTATCTAAAAAATAATCAAATTAAACTTTTTTTTAAATTAAAAACTAAATTTAGTTCAAACCAATCCATTTCAATTCAATTCTATTAGTTATTTCAATTCAATTCTATTACTTAGAGTAAAAAACTAGAAAAAACTAAACCATCTATCATTTTTTCTCCAACAAACCCAAAAAACAAAGAAATCATCTTCAACCTTTCTTGAAAGATCAAACATATATGTTATTTTTGTTCCCTTCTATCCGTGATTAGCCCCTTTGATTATTTTTAAATTAAAATCAATTCAAATCAATTAATTTTAATTCGGTTCTATTAACCGAAATAAAAAATTAAAAACAATTGAACCAGTCACCATTTTTTTCTCCAACAAACCAAAGATACATAGACATCATCTTTAACCTTTCCTAAAAGACCAACAATACACATTATTTTCAAGTTCACCCCTATTTTTTCTAAAAAATAAAAACCATCTTAAACCAAACTCCAGCACACTTTTTTTATAAGTCTTATTATAATTTTAAAACATAATCTAACCTAACCTGGTGAGTTGACTTGGATCTAAAATTAAAATTGAGTCATGCATAAAATAAAATAAAAGAAGGAAAAAACTCGAATAATCCAGTTAAAAACTTGGATTAACCAAATAAAACCCAGGAAAATACTTAACTACAACATGTTGACTATTTGTTTTTTTAACAAAAATAATATTATTTTGTTTTATAAAAAATAAATTGAGAATCAACTTTGGATGATTTGATAACCGATAAAAATCTTTTAATCAGGTTTTAATTTAAATTGACTATCGAATCCGGATCAGGTTTAATAACTATGTTGCTCGCTGCCTCCCATCATCCTCCACTTTGTCATCACTAATTGTTGCCAGCACCAGCTACCACCACACACGGCGGCAAAACACCAACACCCACTGCCTGACAATAAGATGGGAAAAAGAAAGCTTTCTAAAGCTCATGGCACTTTAGAAAATGGCACAGGTTATTGGCTTGTGAAGTCAGATTTCTTGTTTTGGTATTGCATTTCATTAAAGCATAGACGGCTATTTAAATGCCATTTACTACCTTGACAGTGCTATGGAGAGTGTGACTGTGGATGAGCCAATAACTATACAAGGATAATTAAGAGCCGATTTTATAGATGCACTCATTTTTTAAAATATGTTTTATAAAATTATATTAAAATAATATATTTTTTATTTTTAAAAAATTATTTTTAATATTAGTATATTAAAATAATCTAAAAACATAAAAAAATATTTTTAAAAAATAAAATAAATAAATAGGTTGCAAGTAGTTTCACTTAAGGGTTGTTGGCAGTTGACAGTTGGCAGTTGGCAGTTGGCACAAGTTCACCGTCACCCTTGTCACATCTATTTCCAGTGCAGAAGAAAAGAAAACGTAGAAACGAGAGAAAGGGAGAAGTGAGATTGAAAGAAACCTTGGGGGAGGAGGGCGGCTGAGTTTGATTTGGCTTTTGCGATTCGAAGAAAAGTTTATATTTATACTATTTTCTTTTTTTTTATTGTTTTTCAGTTCGATTTAATTGGTTTTAGATTTTTAAAACTAAAACTAAACAGAAATAAATATTTTTTAGATTTTCTTTCATTTTTTCGATTAATTTTTATTTTTATTTTTTTGGTTTAATTTTTTTTTTCCACTAAACTGTACTAAGTTATGTTTTATCAGTATCTTATATGTAAAAATAAATCTGTTTTATGTACTCTTGAAGCAGGTCTCAAAACAGGATGTGAATGAAGACACATCTCTTAATTGCCAAAACCTGCAATTCTCGAGAAAAGTTATTTGGACAACCACGACGGCGAATAAGTTCGAAAGCAGCGAAACCAACAAGCAACAGAACAGAAGTCTCTACGAGGATTTATTGGTTTCTAAAATTTTCTATCAGTTCCCTGATTTGCGGAATTAAAAGGTCTTGTAGGATGCTGAATCCATCGAAAGGAAATTGTGGGTAATGACAATTTGGCTTGTCGTGCAATTAATGGAAAATGGAGGTGGCAGATCACAGGGTCACATGCATCTACCTAGAGGCGTCATTCTCCTCGCAGAGACATTTTTTTATTATTATTAATATAAATATCTGAACTAGCTTGGACTGATTCTATAAACTCTAAAATTAATATCAATGTAACTTAAAATTCATGCAATTTGAATTAGGAATCCCGATTAGTTGAGCTCTCATGCCCACACGGAGAATTTTAATCAATACAGAAGATGCCGAGGGACCGGTCACACTGACAAAACGATAAATAAACAGTAGCCAGTTTCTAACAGTCAACACTGTGGCATGACAAGAGTCTTGCACATCCCAAGAAAAGAAAGAGACAACTTTACAACTACACAAGCAAGATCATCTGGACTTTGTTCCAATCACAATAAATAGCTGTTTGGTTAATATTTTAAATGTGGATTTTGGAGATAGATACCACCAAAAACCGACGGTTTTGATGAGCAAAAAATTACTGCTTTTCATTTTTTATTGTCGCTGTTGTCATATCCTGCACTGTTCACTTCTTAAGCTTTTTTCTATCAGGATAATCCTTTACACCAGCTTTATTATCAACTTGATGATTCAAAACCAAAATCAAATTTTTTTCCTGGGTAAAAACTGAATCACCCTAGAAGGCTTAATTAGACAATAAACATCACAAAATAGTTTCATGTCCAAGCAAACACCACAACAAGAACACTTCAAATCCTTCTCACTATTTTCACTTAGCTTACCACCCCAAATCTTGAATGTCACGAAGTTGCTTCATCCAAGGAAAAAAAGCAAACTTGTTTAAGGATTTATAATGAGGTGAGAATGAGCAGTCCTCACACATATCTTGCGAGACTGATCAGAATCCATTCAAGGATTGCATAGACTAGAAGAATGATCTTGTTGGTGTTTCTGATCAGCATGGTTGCAAACTTGTTGCCAGCCATGGACCTGCTCTGTTTTTCTTGCTATGTACAAGGAAAGAGATGGAGTTGGGTAAGATATTAAATGATAATTTATCAAAGATGAAATTAAATGGCTTCAAGACAAAGAAAAGGAGGAATTGAATGTTAATTCACTTGGCACAGTTGAATTAATTCACGGGTCGTGAACGGTGTCATTTGCAGGATTATAATTTAATTTTGTTTCTGATTATATTTTATCATATCACGTGTTATTGCGCACTTGAAAAATAATATAATAACAATAATTAAATTTATAATAATTAAATTTAAAACTATCAATATTAATATATATATATATATATATTAATTATTTTATAACTTCAATTTGAAAAGTATTTTTAATCAAATACGATAAATTATTTTATGTTCAATTTTAATTTTAACTATAATTTTAACTAAACATATATTTTTCAAACCAACCTCAACTAAAATTATTTTTTATAAAATAATTTTTTTTAAATTACAACCACAACAGCTACCTCGATACCAAAACACCAACACACTGTTATACATTGCAAACCAGCTTCTTACGAGAAACAACTTTAACACAAGACAATAAACATGCCAAATACATGCATATGATCCATAATTAAGCATTGACAGAAGGACATCGGAAACTACTGGGGAACAAACATCATCCACCCATTATGCAGTATAAGCCGAGTGCTTCTCAACCAATGCTGGGAGGCCATCTTTATCAGCACCCACAATTTTGTCCACTAATTTTCCGTCTTTCAGGAAAATAAAAGTTGGCATCGCCTCCACTTCCCACTCCGCAGCAACAGGCTGCAAAACATACAGTAACATCAATAAAGAAAAAAAAAAAAAACACGGTTAGGCACGAGATTCTCATGTCATTCGCTTAGCATCAAGCAGGCAACGGCATATGATTTTTTACCTTCAATTCATCCACGTCCACCTTCAAGAAGGTGACATTGGTGAACTTCTTGGCCAAATCCGCGAAAATTGGCGCAATGAATTTACATGGAGGACACCATGAAGCAGTAAAATCCACCACAATCTGTAAAATCAAGTTTCTTAGTAAAATCCAGATAAAACAGAATCGTACGGCCAGAAAATTAGACAGATGCATCATTTTTATACACAAGTCTTAACCAATTTACCCATGAAAACTTCAGACTCGACTTCAATCAATCAAAACCCAGATTCAATCTCTTTAAATCAAAATTACCATCAAATCAGGTGATTTGTTCAGGGAAAATAAAACCAACCCAAAAAACCCATTAATTAAATTGGGGAAAAATCAAAGATTCCACGAAGAAAATACAGTCCATGTATATTTAACACACAAAACCCCCCCACGAAATAAAAAGAAAGAAAGGGGAAAAATCCCAATTTTAATGGCAAACACAACACTAAAGGTTAATGGCAAATCCCAAAAAAACCCATTAATTAAATGGTTAAATACCAGCTTCTGAGTCCCTTTTCCCTTCTCGAATTGCTCTTTCCAGACATCAACGGTGTGGCAGGCAACCACTTGTCCTTCTTCTGCCATTCTCTTACCGAAACTGAAGCAACCAAATGTTTTTCCTTTTTTTCCCGTTTTGAGTGTTTTGATTGGTAGCCTTGAGAATTTGAATGACTAGGCTCCTCTATATATAGAGAGAGAGCCTCCGATTGTTCGGTTACTAGAATATAGAGGATTGGGGACGGGATTCCTTGCGACGGGTGCACGTGACGTATCCCTATACGTCACGAGGAATTTGTGTTTTTCTTGTCGGCTGTGTGAACGAGAAGAAAATGGTAGTGAAATTAAGGTTCTCAATTCTGTTTTTGATGAGTGATTTGTTTTTTTTAATTGAAATAGAATATTTTAGTTTTTAAGTGTTTCAGCCCTGTCGTTTTAGGATTATATATATATACTCAACGAATATAATTTAAATTTAAAATAGATTAATTATAAATTATACAATGCCAAATAAATATAATTTTAAAATTTAAAATATTTCTAAATAGTCAAGATTAAATAGATCTTTAACTTAAAACAATTTAACTTAAACAAAATATCAAAATATGATGAAAGTAAGATGTTTTAACACAAATATTTTAAATATAAAGTTAGATTAATGTTATCAAGGCTAATGAAATCTAAAACATCCTTTGTTTTGCTCAAATTCCTACAAAGTATAAATATGAAAAAAAAACAATATGAATATAAACCATATATATTAATGATAAATCTAATTTTAAAAATTTAATATCATTGTTAATGACAATAGTAATAATAATTTTCAATATTATTATTAATATTATTGTTATTGAAAATTATAATGAAAAAATCTTTTTATAATTAGGTGGTTTAATTGATTAAATTGAACAAGGTTCAATTTGATTCAATGACTTTTCAAGAGTGGAACGGAACATGTGAAATGAAACAGAAACGTTCCGGGTGGAATTTAGCCAAAAAATCCGGAACAGACCGAGATTTAAAATGAGATGAAATTTATTTTGTTTTGTTCTGTTTTTTGAATTAGTATGGAACGTTTCGGTCATTCCGGGCAAAACGAAACGGAATTGACAACCTTGAGTAAAAGCGTATTTTATATCATGGTTACTGCTGTGATTGTTGTTGTGGTACAAAAATAATTATTTTATAAAAAAATAGTTTTAGTTAAAGTTAGTTTGAAAAAATATATGTTTGGTTAAAATTATGGTTAAAATTGAGATTGAGCAAAAAGTAATTTAATGTATCTGGTTAATAATGTTTTTGAAATTGAGATTATAAAATAATTTTAAAAAATATATATTAATATTGATGGTTTTAATTTAAATATTGTAAATTTAACTATTGTTATTGCATCATGAAATAAATAATACTTTATATAAAATATTTTTTATTATTCCATTAAACTATCTACAATTCCATCACGTATGAAATACATCCGACAATGACTACAATTTTTTTGGTTTCTTAAGCGCCTAACAACATCAAGTAAAATATAATTAGGAACAAAATTAGGATTGTGATCAAATTCTGTAAATGCTACGTCATCAATCGATCTCTGTCTAATTTATGTAATGTCATTGAATAAAATTAAACACTAGTTTTTTGAATAAAACACAATTAAAAATATATAAAATATTTTTTATTTTTTATTTTACTGGGTCGGACTTAGTTTAATGCATTTTGAGCTATGAACCGGAACTAGTCTGATCGGAACAATGGAGTTGGCTACACTATTCACGTGAACAGTGTAGCATAATTAATTAGAATGAACAGTGTGCAGCTTGCTTTTCTTTTCCCTGCGTTTCGGATGCAAAAATACTATAGGACCCATGAACAATAAATTATTTTTTTTCTTTGCTAAACGGGTTGCATCTGCGTTTTGTTTAAAACGCAAACACAATTTCATTATCAACCATCCTCTAAGACTGTTATAATTTAAAATATTTTATATTTAAAAATATATTTAAATAATATTTTTTAATTTATAAAGATTATTTTTAATATCAATATATTAACTATCTAAAAATATTAAAAAATATTTTGAAAATTTTGAAAAACATCGTTCTAAACCTACTTTATAAGTTAGTTGAATTTTTTTTGGATGACGCAACGCATACTCGGCTCTCATGCCTATCGTGATATATATGTTTTAAAATATATTAAAATAATATTTTTTTAATTTTTAAAAATTTATTTTTAATATTAACATATCTAAATTAATTTTTTAGTGAACATTATTTTGCTGATACGCCCTCGTGCATCACAAAGTACCCACGTGCCAGATTTTTCTGAGTGGGTTTTATCGTGTGCTTTCTTTCTCCAGTTTGCTTGGTCTCCTATCGTGGTTAAAATGGATTGGGCCTAAGATTTACTGGGCTTCAAACAGTGGGCTTTAATTATGCAACTACAACCCCGCTTATGGTTCTTGACTTGCGGCTGCGTGCTGAGAATTTTAGAGGGTTTTTTTTCTTAACAACAAAATTGGACTGGATTAGGGTATTCCTTTTTATATTTTCTTTTTTCTCACACGTTTCATTAAACCAAATTGAATATTAAATAATAACAATAATAATAATAATAATAATAATATGAATTTTTATATAGATCCAGTCTCCAGAATAATCTAACTAGGCATGATTAGCGCGACGCCATGGGTCCATGTTTTTTCCCATAAAAAACAATTTCTAATTGCCACAAATGTATTTAAGAGAAATCAATGATTTGTGTTGTAGCATCGAACATATTTGCGGTAGTTTTTATGATTGTAATTTTAAAAAATTATTTATAAAAAGTATTTTTAATTGATATTGGTTTGATATTTATATATATTTGGTTAAAATTAAGGTTGAATAAAAAGTAATTTAATGTGTTTGGTAAAAAATACTTTTCAAATTGAGGTTATAAAATAACTAAAAAATATATATATTAATATCGATGATTTTTAATTTAAATATTGTAAATTTAACTACTATTATTACATCATTAAATAAATAATATTTTTATATCAAATATTTTTTATGTTCTACTAGCATATCTAAAATTCCATCACGTATGAAATTCATCCAATAAAAACAAAGAAAACCAATATGCAATTCACAGGGGATGAGAGAAAAAAGAATAAAAAAAAAGTTGACCAACGACAAACCATCAAACCTCCGTCGGCACACGTCATACCGAGAGGAAGTAGGCATAGCGGTGCATCCAGCAACACGACGTAAGGGAAGGTTCTACCACTAGAAAGCGCCATACAAGCCATCTAAAATTGCAAAGCACCTCCCATGTGTTAGTGCTTGCGACACTCACTTCAACAACTTTTTAAAAATTTAATATTGGTTAAAAGATCATAATACCATCAACAAAACAATAAATAACAAAAAAAAACAACTTGTGTGACACAAAAATAACAATTGACTCGACACTTGTTGCTGCTGCTGTTTTTACTTAAGGGTATTCAAGCAATCTAGCTATGTATTCAAAAATAGAAAACCGGAATTATCCCTAGACGTGAGGAATATAATATTTTTTTTTATCTTTCATGGTATTTTAGTATTTTTCACTATTCATTGAATCTTTAAAAAGATTATATTACCCTATAAGAAAAGTCAAATGTTATGCAATCGAGTAGCAAAATCATAATTTTACTATATTAATCCATATGAAATAAATAAAAATGTTATTACATTAAAAATACTGTTTTGCACCCTTGTTTTCTCTCTCTCTCTCTCTCTCTCTCTCTTAGTTTAGGTCCCGTTTGTTTGCTGGAAAGTAATTTTCTTTTGGAAAGTGAATTCCGAGGAAAGTGAATTCCGGGAAAGTATTTTCCGATGTTTGGTAGTATAATGGAAAATAAGTTGGAAAACATTTTCCAGTGTTTGGTTATGTCATGGGAAATGAGCTGGAAAATAACTTATTAATGTTTTATTTTTCTCTTACAAATTAAAAAGTTGAATGAGAATGAAATTGAAAAAAAGATAATTTCATAAATTATCTCAAATAAAATAAATAATAATCAAAATAATAGAGATTAAATCTAAAAAATTAAAAGGTGAATAAATTAAAATAATAATAATAATTAACATTTCATAAATTATTTCAAATAAAATAAGTAACAATCAAAAGAATAAGGACCAAATTTGATAGATAAAAAATTTCAATAAAAAAATGATAAGGAAAAAGCAAATAACAATTATAAAAATAAGGACCAAAATTAATATAAAAATTAAATTTTAAGAGATGAAATTGAAAAATAAATATACAAAACAAATTATATATAGCAATCAAAAGTTTGAAGATTAAATTTGATATAATCAGCAAATAATGACATTTCTAAATTTTTCACAACTTCCGGAAAGTGTTTTCCGCCCAAATTTTCCAGGAAAACACTTTCCTGAAAACCAAGCCAAATTTTCCTTTGACTGGAAAGTGTTTTCCGTTGACCAACTTTTCTAATGGAAAACAAACACAGCCAAAGGGAAAACACTTTTCTGGAAACTAAACCAAATTTTTCTTTGATTGGAAAGTGTTTTTCGTTGACCGGAAAGTGTTTCCATTGACTGGAAAGTGTTCTCCGTTGACCGGAAAGTGTTTTCCGTTGAGCAACTTTTCTAATGACAAACAAAAACAGAAAAATTTGGAAAGTGATTTCCTGAAAAGTGAATTCCAGAAAACAAACATGACCTTAGTTTATTTTGTTATTGTCATGTTATATTAAATACCAGAGTGATGGATGGGAACACAAAATTTCTAAAATTCAATCTCGGAAGTTTAGATACCGATTTTTCATGGAGGTCCAATTAGGTCCTTTGCAGTCAATAATAATAATAATAATCCATGCGGCACATGACCCTCATTATTCCTTGACCATGAATTATAGATATAAAATTCAATTTAAATATCAATTTAATTTAAAACTCTATATTAATCTAATAATCTAAACTTGAATTTTTTTTTATAAAAAAAAGTTAAAACTAACGTTATTTTTATATATAAAAAAGCCCAGATTTCTCAGTGACCCCCGTTAAAGCAGCTTCCAAATCAACAAGTCCATGAATTAACTTGATGAACCGGGCCAGGCCGGATCTTATATAAATATGCCTTTTAACGACTGACCTCTTAACCAACAAGATAAACACAGATTTTTGTCTTCAATTGAAAACGATTTGGCTAACAACAGCCACTGGGATGGCACCTTTGACGTCCCCAACTGCCAAGCACAGGATAACCCTACTCCCACGTGGGTAACTCCTTACCACACCACCAAATTCCCATCCTACCCCTTCCATTTTATCCACACTTCCCTCCCCTCTTCTTAAAACCACCAGATCCCCAGAAATCAATAGCTTTCAAACACCATAATTACATTAAAACACACCATCATCGAACAACCTCCGGTAATCAATACATTTTACTCATGGAACTGAACTGAACCGAACCGAACTAAAGTGTCCGTCCCTCGACATTCTTCCCCAAATGGCTCTTCCACAGCTAATTTCCACTCACAAACCCTCGTTAAAACCCAGCACCACCGCTCTTTCCTCATTAAACCCTAACAATCTCAATTCCCTCTCCAAATTGTCATCATCACTTGACTCGCTCCTCCACAGTGGCCGCCAAAAACGGCGAGCCGCCTCATTAAAATGCTCGGCCTCATCATTCTCCGAGAAACACCACAACACAAACCATCCAAAATCAGACGACGTCGTTGAACTCCCACTATTTCCACTCCCGCTTGTTCTATTCCCAGGCGCAATCCTCCCTCTACAGATCTTCGAATTCCGTTACCGCATTATGATGCACACCCTCCTCCGCACCGACCTCCGTTTCGGCGTCATCTTCTCCGACGCCGTCTCCGGCACCGCCGAAGTGGGCTGCGTCGGTGAAATCATCAAGCACGAACGCCTCGTTGATGACCGATTCTTCCTCATTTGCAAAGGGCAGGAACGGTTTCGTGTAACCAGTATAGTCCGTACGAAACCTTACCTTGTCGCGGAGGTGACGTGGCTGGAGGACAGGCCGTCAGGGGAGGAGGATGTGGATGCGTTAGCGACGGAAGTGGAGACGCACATGAAGGACGTTATAAGATTGTCGAATCGGTTAAATGGGAAGCCTGAAAAGGAAGCGCAGGATTTGAGACGGAATTTGTTCCCGACTCCGTTTTCATTCTTCGTAGGAAGTACTTTTGAGGGAGCTCCGAGAGAGCAGCAGGCCTTGCTTGAATTGGAGGACACCGCGACGAGATTGAAGAGGGAGAAGGAGACTTTGAGGAACACACTTAATTACTTGTCTGCTGCTTCTGCTGTTAAAGATGCCTTTCCCTCTTCATAGTGTAGGTAATCAATGCTTGGTGTTTTGACTGTGTTGGCAATTTTATACACAAGAAACTGCCTTTTTTTTTGTTAGATGTTGAACTGTGCATATTTTATAAAATGATTAAGATTTTTGCTCATAAGGGAAAGCTGTTTAACCGGTAATGTGATGTGTAATTGTTTACTTAATAGTTTGGATTCGAGTGATTTGTGATTAGTCTCACATGTGTTGTGCTCTGCTCATGCTCTGCTAATCATAGAACTATGGAAGGTTGAAAAACCATTAGTTAATGTTGATCATGTCAGATTTAGCACGGCGAGCTAGTGTTTGTATGGATTTGACCTGGCTTAACTCCAACAATGATAATCATGATGTTCTAGATGATTTCTGATAAAATTTTGTGTGCAGTGTGTTGTTTATTGTTGCATTTGAGTTAACTATCAAAGAAACTAGCTTTGGAGGGTAAGAGCTTTGTTGCGATGTCCATCAAAAGTTTTGTACGCTCTACAAGATGCATCTTTCTTCGCACTTTCTTCTTGCATAACACAATTTGTAAGTGGCTCAAGAACTATATGTGGCATTACTTAGACCACAAAATTCGGCATAGTTTTGTATCAGTTTCCAGGTTGAATGAAGAAAAATGATGCAGCTAACATCTCAAGCTTTCTGATTTAGATAATGTTTCTAGCAGGCTAGTTTTCATGTATTTGAAAGGCTTACAAGTTATTAGTTACCTAAAGCAATTCTTCTGGCCAGAGGATTTTGAGACTTATATGTTGGTGCATCATGAACTATAGCTCTTCATCTCACCATCTAAATTTGCATCTATGGTTGTATTTTGATGAATTTTGACGGATACAGAACACCCTACCACCCGCATTGCTTCTTGTCGCATGCCACAAGTGCTTCATACCTTTTAGGCAACTCTGTTATGGTATACAATGTTGAGATATAGACTAATGTTCACCAACACCAAGTACTAGAGCTTAAACCTGAACAAACAAGCTGGCCTTTTCAGACAAGAACCGACAGCTAAAGAAAAATACCAAAATAAATTCGGGTCATGTGAAAAGAACTTCAAATTGAACTTAATAGAGCAATACAGAAGGATCGACTCCAAGGATCGACTCCATTTTCTGACCCATATCCTACAATTAATACAGCATGATCCAAAGACGTTAAACATGCGCCAGTGAAAATCCCCTATCACACAAAATAATCAGAACACTTCCAATCATAATAACATTTCCTTTTACAGATTTCACTACTCAGCCATATTGCCACAAGGACCAACCTTTGAATACATCTGAAATGCTCTCTCACTGCCGCATATACCCACACTCACGGGTTGAGCTGCCACAGCTTGTAAGAGCTGTTTCTCGTTGTTTTGCGGCACATCAACATATTTATCAATAGTCACAACATGCCTCTTCAACTGCAATACAATAAGGCAAAGCATACATATTGAAAATAAAACACTACCAAAGTCTACATGCCAGGCAGCCAAGAACATACACATGCATATGCAACAGAAGAATCTGAACAAAACAAGCGCAAACGGGAAAAATAAAGCTCACCTTTTCCTTATTGCAGGTCCCATCCTGTGCTCAATAGGAATAATCTACCTCAGTATCAATCCCGTGGTTGTTTACGACAAATTGGAATGCATAGTCCATGAGTCCAGCCTCACAGCCACCATTGAAACTTCTATCACAATCAACTAACTCTTGTTCCGAAAGGCTATCAAGAGATCCAGTGACAATTTATCAATGGCTTCGACGGCTCTAGTAGCTGAGAACGACCAACAAGCACCTAGATAATACAGCAGCTGATTTAGTTCTAAAGTACATTAAGAAAAACTGAGTTCTGAAGTAACTGATGCAGTTTCCAAACCGAAAGGCTGTTCTGAAATACACTAAAACCAGCTGCATCTGCAATTCTATACCAAGCTAAGGACAGGCAGCAAATATTGTAGCATACATAATTTAGGGATGATAAAATAACTTGTAGGAAAATAGTAACACATTTAAGCTAGAATAAAAGTTAGTGCTCGCAATCAACAATGGTGTAAATTAGTAGACTTTCAGTCAAAACACACATATTTGCAGGATATTACAAAAAATCAATAGCAACAAAATAGAAGGCAGTAAAAGTATATTTGCAGAATTATAACTAAAAGCAATAGGAGTAGTTACGAGGGCAAGCTACAGACTAAAACCATTTCCTATAAGCCAACTTCAATATTATCCTGGCGTCGATTAAGTTTTTTCAAAGATGAAGATGAGGCCCCCAGCAACAAGATCGAACACCGTGTAAAGAAACATCAAGCACCTAATAGCGTTAGCCATTATGCTATATTATGACAGCAATTCGATTATACAAATTCAAAACCCTCTCCTGTACAGCTTGACTACTAGATAATTGTGCTAATCATTCATCAAACAAGAAACTCACATCTGAAAGATATAGCAAAGCAAATGCATTATCCAATAATGAAAAGAATGAAGAGAAAGATTGAATTAGCAGAAGTATTTGTTATTGATACTCAATCATATACTTATACAGGGAGGCTGCAACTGATTCCTACAAGTCAGGAATCAGTTGCTGTATTGTAGCTTTAGCAGCGACATATTAGTCATTACAAATGGAAAGTGAATAAATACATATCTTCTATTTTATACAACTCTGCTATTCAATACACTGGAATATTTCATTTCCTAACACTCTCCCACAAGTTGGAGAGTGGATATCCTGCACTCCTCACTTGCTAACCATAGGAATAAATATCTCTTTTTCCAAGGGCTTAGTCAAGACATCTGCTAGTTGATGTGCAAAGTCGACATGTTTTGTAGTAATAGAACCATCTTGAATCTTGTCTCGAATGTAATGACAGTCCATTTCAATGTGCCTAGTTCTCTCATGAAACACCGGATTGACTGCAATGTGTAATGCAGCTTTATTGTCACAATATAGTAAGGCAGATTCATGGTGTGAAATTCCCAAGTCTTTCAGTAGACATCGTAGCCATGTTAACTCACAGCAGGCTCCTGTCATTGTTCGGTATTCTGCTTCAGCAGAAGAAAGCAAAACTGTTTTCTGCTGCTTCGACGTCCAAGATATCAGTGAAGGTCCAAGAAAAACACAATTGCCCGTTGTAGATCTCCTAGTGAGTGGACAACCTGCCCAATCTGAGTCACAATAAGCTCTCAACTTTAAGTCACTCTTGGAAGAGAAAAATAAGCCTCGGCCAGGTGCACCTTTTAGATATCGAACAACTCGAAGAGCTGCCTCTATATGAAGTTTTCGGGGCTGTTGTATAAATCTACTCAAGACATGTACAACATACGTTATGTCTGGCATTGATACAATCAAATAAATTAACCGACCCACCAATCTTCTATAATAGTTTGTATCCTTGAGCAGGGTGCTCCTGTCTGATAATTTTAAGCCCCGTTCCATAGGAGTATTAATAGGAGCAGCACCTGACAAACTTGCATCCTCAATGACTTCCAGTGTATATTTACGTTGTGAAATAAAAATTCCATTCTTTGAAGTAGACACCTCAATTCCAAGAAAGTATTTTAAATCACCAAGATCTTTGATATGAAAATGTTTATGCAGGAATTGTTTAGTTGCAGCAATGTTAACCGGATCATTTCCAGTGATCAAGATATCATCAACATATATCAAGAGAATAGTAAAGGACATACCCTGCTTCCTGGTGATAGGAGTGAGCAAAAAAACTGAAAAACCAATTTAATCGATTTAACCAGAAAACAATTAACCAAAAAAACCAAATCGGTAAAAAAACCGATTGAATCGGTTAAAATATTTAGGAAAATTTCCGGTTCGGTTCGATTTTTGGTTCTGGTGTGCCTGAACTGGCCAACCCGAACCGAACCGAATCGAATCGATTCGGGTTAGGAATTAAAAAAAATATATAAACCAAGCGGGCCGCCTCCTCCCATTACTTTCCCTTTCAACAACCCTAGTAGACCATTTTTTTGCTTTCCCTTTCACATAGCCGCCCTTTCCCCTCTAACTCTTTCAATCTTCATTCACAATTTCACACTTCACACTTCACAGACACAACCGCCCCCTCCAACCGCCCCTACTCCCATTAACAGCCGCCCCCTCCCATTAACAACCGCCTCCTCTTCACCAATCAACAAGCTTAAGCTATTCTCAGACGACCATTCTTCAAATCTCAAAAGAAACCGCCGTGCGTGTGAGGTGGCGAAATTGTTACCGCTTTCAGATCTTCTTCAATCTTTTACTTCTATCAAAGCCGATTACATCGCTCAGGTAATCTTGTCATGTAATTACATATTTAATTAATTGTTGCTTGTTGATTTTATATTGTTTCTATTTTTCTATTTTGATGTGTTAATTATTTTGAACAAAGTAAAAATAAAGGTGGACGAAAGAACACAATTTGGAAAGCAAATTGGAATCGCTGTCCCTGTCTCATATTCTCAGAAGACAATCAATCGCAAACAGTATGTCTTTATTTTTTTTCCTTCTTTTCTTTCTCACTGGTAGATTAGAATTTGGAACTGCCAACAAAAGTTTGTATTTGAAGTTAGTTTTTTGAAAATTGACCCCATTATTTATTGCGGCTTAAGCTTTGAAATATTGCATGATTATGAATTAGTTTATATGAGTTGAAACTTGAAACATGGTCTGACAAAGATGGATTAGCCGATTGCTGGGAAAATAGTTTTCAAATCTCTTTGAAAAATGTCTGAGTGGTGGGTTGATGCTGCGATATAACAGACCCGATTTGAAGGGAATCTTTGAGATATTGCATGATTATGAATTGGTTTATAGGAATTTGTTGGATTGATTTTTTTTCTTTTTAGAAGGGAATCTAATTAAAATACATTTTTTTCATCTACTTTCTAAGTTTAAATCTTAGAATTAATATCCAAAAAATTTCACCTTTGCTCGCTAAAATATAATTTTAATCTTAACAAAAAACTATATCTTAAAATCTTGATGGCTTACTGTGTTGCTATCCAACTAAGAAATTGACTCAAATGGCTTGGTGATATATAGTGGGGACATTCTATTTTAGACATGCAGCTTGTTGCCTTGTTCTACTTTCTTTTATAATCTATTTGAGAAAAATGTTGTTTAATTCTTCTAGACACTTTAGTCTTTAAAATTTCAGTAGTAACCAGCAAGCATAGAGGTTATGTATTGGGAAGATGAACTATCTTTTTATTTGCAGTGGCTGTGAAACTCTCTTTCTATGTGTCTTTGTCTCGTGTGCGTGTGCACATATGCACCTGTAATTCTTGCTTCTCTCCAGTTCCTTTTGTTTGCAAGTTATTGTTGCTAGAGTAGATGCAACTAGTTCTTTCCTCTGCAGGTTGGGTTTGGTAAGATTGATTATAAAGAAAAAGGTATTGGCAATGCACAATTTTGATTTTAGTGCTGATGTTAAGTGTGACTTGTTTTATGATGGATAATTATGTTGACAATATTGGGCTTCATGAATGATGATGCCAGTTTATTTCTGGTCTTAATAAGCTATACTACTGCTGGATTTGTGCTCTTTATTTATATGGCAAATTCTTATTCAAATCTTTGATATTTATCGCTAATGAAACTTTAATCTTGCCTTAGATTGTTGACCAAGTCAAAATTCCTCCTATAAGTATACAATATTGTTTTATTATAATGTTATATGTTGTTTTTTCTTTAAGCCCTTTGAAGGCATTGGTTTGTAATTTAGATTAATTTGGATTTTAACTTATTGATGTATGACTGTGTGTTATTTAAATGTTTTTGAAGTAGGAGAAAAAAATTAGAAAGGTAAAAAATATATTGAACACAAGATTGACAATAACAACTTAATATAAATGAATATTTGGTGGCAAAAAAATTAAATATACTTTGGAATTTTTAAAGAAAATTAGATATTATTAACATCATTTATAAGCCCATCAGAAATCCACTAAAAGCCCATTACGAAGCCCATTAAAAGCCCATTATGAAGCCAAAAAAATAACCATAGGTTTTTCCGGTTTTGGACCTAAAAAACTGGACCCAAACCGAACCGAAAATGATCACCCCTACCTGGTGAATAGAGAATAATCTGTCCTTGATTGTATAAAACCATCAGAATGCATAGCTTCGGAAAATTTGGCAAACCACTGGCGGGATGCCTGTTTTAAACCGTAAAGTGACTTGTGGAGGCGACAAACTAGATGATCCTCCCCCGGCGCCGAAGACCTGGTGGCAGAGACATATATATCTCCTTAGCTAAGTCTCCATGAAGGAAAGCATTGTGGACGTCTATCTAGTGCAGGGACCAAGCATGAGCTGCTGTTAAGGCAAGTAAACAACAGACAAAGATTATTTTGGCAGTAGGAGAAAATGTATCATGGTAGTTGACTCCTTCCATTTGAGTGAAACCTTGGGCAACTAAACGAGCTTTGTACCGCTTGATAGAACCATCTGAATGGTGTTTAATTTTGTAGACCCATCTACAGCCAATCAGTGTCTTGCCTGACGGCAGGGAGGTGAGAGACCAAGTGCCATTGGCCTGAAGAGCATGCAGTTCGGAGCGCATGGCCTCCTTCCATTCAGGATGAACAACAGCCTCTGTATAAGACTTAGGCTCTGAGATGGAAATGGAGATGGGGAAGTGGACGATGAGGATGGGGCAGCTGGGGGAATTGGGTCAGAAGGCTTGGGGCGACGTGTATAAGTGCGGAGGATGGGTGGAGGCTGGGCTGATGAGGGGTGTGAATTTGGGGAGGCAGGTGGCGGTGAATATGAAAGTGCAGGTACTGTAACAGGAGGAGAAGTTTGTGGACTGGAATAAAAAGAAGTCGTGGCATGGGTTAAAAGAGGAATGAGACCGAATTCAATGGGTGACGGAGGTTGAACAAAACCGGGTTCGATAGATGCATAAGCAAAAATATTTTCATGAAAGCGCACATCGCGACCAGTGAAAATTTAAGGGCATTGAGCGAAAGTCAAATTTGTGAGAAGGATGTATATTGGTAGCATAAGCTAAGCAACCAAAAACCCGGATATGAGAAAAAAAAGGCAGTTTTGAGTAGAGAAGTTCGAATGGAGTTTTGAAGGAGAGCACTGAGATAGGGAGTCGAATGATGATGTGGACCGCAGTAAGAGAACACTCTCCCCAAAACTGGGTTGTGAGTTATAAGATGTGATGATGTTTGCGTTCCACAACCCCATTTTGTTGAGGCGTGTAAACACAGGAATGTTGAAAAATGACACCATTATCTTGAAAAAAGGAACGAAGTGATATAAATTTGCCACCATTATCACTTCGAAAAATTTTAATGGGAGATTCAAATTGTGTGAGAACATAACTGAAGAAGCGTTTTATAAGAGATTGAGCTTCAATTTTGTGTCGCATAAAAAATATCCATGTGAAACGTGTATAATCATTAACGATAGTAAGAAAATAATAAGCACCAGAAATGGAAGGGTGTTGATAACGACTCCAAATGTCACAATTAATTATTTCAAAAGGTTTTATAGAGGAAATGACAATAGAATTGAAAGGCAAGCGACTTTTCTTAGCCAAAGGACAAATAGGACAAACATGACTGGATTGAACAGAAAAATTTAAAAATTATTGGGCAATGAAACTTAAACGATGAGGTGAGATATGGCCTAAGCGTTTATGCTTGAGATCAATGGATGAGATGGTGAGGTTGCAGGCTGGTCGATGTAATGGTGGGGTAGGTTGTACCATAGATTTCTTCGTTGCTATTGCCATCAAGTAGTATAGTCCATCATGTTGTTTACCCAAACCAATCATCCTCCTCGTAGCCAGATCCTGCAAAATACACCAATAAGGGAAAAAAGTTACCAAACAATTCAAACCTCTTGTCAAACAACTGACTGACATCAAGTCAACTTTAAATGTGGGTACACATAGCACGTCATGCAAATAATAAGTGGAATTCAGAGGCAATGATCCCTTTGTAACAATATTAGTTGTTTCCTCGCTAGGCAGTAATACATGAGGCAATGAGCAATTGTTATCTCATTGAAAAAATGATTGAGATGATGAAGAAATATGATCTGTTGCTTCGTTATCAATAATCCAACTGCAGGAAGCAATTTTAGGCAAACCTGGTTTGGTTACAACATGTGCTTGAGAACTGGATTCGACACCTTTGTCATTAAGAAGATATAAGAGCTGCTTCAATTGGGTCTTTGAAATTCCAACAACAGACTTAACGTTTTCTTTAGCAAAACTCTCTGACACATGGTTTGCTGCAAGTTTGTGGTTGAAGCGTTTGGCTGAATTGTGCTTTGCCTTGGGGTGCCCTGCTGGATACCCATGGAGCTCATAACAAGTTTGGACCCAATGTCCCGATTCTCCACAGTGGGAACAATGAGGCCGTCCTCGTCTAGGTCCAAACCGGCGTCCGTCCTGTTCAAATCTGTGTCCTCCACTAAAATTATCTGTCAATCTGTCTTGCGATCTAAAAGAATGGTAGGAACGCTCACCTTTGTCATTGAACTTACTGTTGTTGCTTTGAACCGTCATGACTGCACTGTTAACTGAATCATTGATGGTGTGTGCTGAACTTAGAAGACGTTGCTTTTCTTCTTGAGAGACAAAGGAATAAGCTTGCCGAACTGAAGGAAGTGGATTCATCAAGAGAACTTGTCCACGAACAGCATTGTAAGACTAATTCAACCCCATCAGAAATTGCATTAATCTCTGTTGATCTTGCTGCGCCCCATGTAGTGAATCATTGTAGGAAGCCAATTCATACCACAATCCCTTCAATTTTATGTAATACACTGAAACAGAGAGTTGTTCCTGCTTAAAACAAGTGATGTCTCGCTGAATTTCAAACATACGGGGTGCATTGCTTGAGAAAATCGGTCATAAAGATATTCCCAAACTTCATGAGCAGTAGAGTAGTATATCACGCTATCTGAAATCTCTGGATTGAGAGTGTTAATAATTCATGAATGGACCATATCATTGCATCGAGACCAAGCCGCATATCCTTCAGGATCAGTTTCTTCTGAAGGGGCTTTGATTGAGCCATTAACAAAACTGAGCTTGTTTTTAGAATTCAAGGTTAGGGTCATAGCCCTTTTCCAAGTAGAGTAGTTGTCTCCATTCAAGGGTTTGGAAATCAAAACCAAACCTGGATGATCTGAATGGTGAGTGAAATAGGAATTTGACAGATTCCCTTTTAAAAAATCTGTATGAGCTTCTAGGTTTGATGACATTTCATTGTTGGTCATGATGGCTGAAGAAGAGAGATGCTAGGCGAGAGATTTAATTGCAGTGATGAATCAGGATTCTAAGCTAGCTCTGATACCATGAAAAGAATGAAGAGAAAGATTGAATTTGCAGAAGTATTTGTTATTGATATTGAATCATATACTTATATAGGGAGGCTGCAACTGATTCCTACAAGTCAGGAATAAGTTGCTACATTGTAGCTTTAACAGCGACATATTAGACATTACAAATGGAAAGTGGAGAAATACATATTTTCTATTTTATACACTATTCTATAGACTGGAATATTTCATTTCCTAACAAATCAAGCATCATTATTGAACTTAATTAAAATCATAAATGTGTTTCTATGATCACTACGTCAAGCCTATTACTAACGTACCACAGCTCCCTTGATCCTTGACATTGGTCACAGCCCCTTTCTTTCTCCAATCAATCGAAGCAGGGACATCGCCAACTAGCCCGGTTACCTTCTAGTTTTCGCTGATCAAGATTCAGAGGAGCAGCAGAGAGTCCCAGCCGAGAAGTCTTGAACTCACAATGGGTTAGATCAGCGAAGGCATGAGAGAAAGGGTATAAGAAGAATTACACTTGTTGTGTTTTTTAACAAAATCATAGTTGTCTTCAAAGGCTTTAAGTCTATAAGACTTCTCTTCCCGCGAGGCGTATGTTTTGCCATGTTCTTCGCACCCTGTTTCAAAGAGCTGAGAGATGTCTGAGGAAGAAGAAAGAGAAAGGACGGGGAGAAGGAGAGTGAACGCAAAGGTGTAAAGGAAGTTCCTTTTTGTCAGAGAAAAAAAAGTTGACTTTTCACTTTCGAGGTTTTGTTGGATTGGAATTCCTAGAGACATGGAGAGCCATGCAAGTTGTGAAGCATGGCTATTTTATACAGAAACTTTCCTTTTCATTCAAAGCACAAGGTCATGTCTAAAATTTGTACACGTGGTGACTGCTGACCAGTTAAAAAGTGAAACGGTAAGAAGTTTCCAAAGGCTTCTGCATGATATTCTTTTATTTGATTAAAATAATAAATATCTCAATTATATCAATAATTTATTTATTATTTTTAATTAATTATAAAATATTTTTAATTTTTATATATGATTTAACCATACAGATAAATATATTTTGAAATTTTTTATAATCATTTAATTTATTTTTCTATTAAATATAATTTTATTTTAGAGGGTAATTTTACCAATAAAACTCATATATTAGAAATAAATATTGAGTATAGTACTTGATTAAAATAAAAGGATGTAGATGTATTAAGATAAACAATAAAGTTCATATATATGATTTAGATAATATGAATTTTATAATAACAATAATGATTTAATGAGATATAGCATGTCGCAATTCATTTAGCTATTATTAATTAGATTTATGTAACTTGTAATTGAAAGTACTGTTTAAGTGAAAAGGGTATTTGATAATATAAATATTAAGTAAAATTATTTATGTAACTGTCATTTTTAAGAGCTCCATATATTTGAGTTTTTAAGCATAGTTCAATTTATGTATCTGATATTTACTTAATTCAAGATAAAATTATTTTATATGATTTAAAAACTAAATAAATAAATTTAATTATGATTGTTAAAAGTTGTATAAAATTATTTATAAATAAAACATATTTATTAAATAAATAATAGAATTTATTCCCTGATAAATAAATTTAAGAAATGTATTAGAAATTAAAAAAATACTAGTTGAATAATATATATGCAAGGCATGTGCTAAAAAAATAGAAACATAAAAAGGTAGTGGATAATTATGGTTTTTCTTCTTCTCGTTTTGTTTTTTTCTTTTTTTTTCACTGTTGACCAATAGTGGGTCGTGGAAGTGGGATACCGGCCTATTGCTTAATACTTTGCCGGGCGCAGCAGGTTATTTTGTGTTTGATGTTACATTTTAAAATAATTTTTAATATTAATATATTAAAATAATAAAAAATATCAATTTAATATATTTTAAAATAAAAATACTTTTAAAACCTAAAACAAACATAAATTATAACAATCATAATTATTCACCAAATATCGTTCCTGTTCATACCCAGGATTTTTTTATACATTATAAAATTACACATATTTTGCACGTTATAGAATTTTTTATTTTTATATAGTTGTTAATTAAAACTTGATTGAATTTGATTTAAGAACTCAAATCTAAATTGAAATGAGATCAAATAAGAAGATTGAAGTTCGAAATTTTTTTATTCAAAAAAATAATTTTATTTTTATTTTTAAATATAAAAATAAATTATCTGAGTACATCTTAATTAACTTATTTAGTATATAACTTGTGTCATAAATTATATAAAATTTAATAATTTTAACTTGCATATGTAAAAGATAAACAAGAAAATTAAATATCATATCACTTTAGGTGTTATTTGACATTGGAGTCTACTTTAGCATTTATTTTTTTTTATTTTTTTATACTTGAATAGTTTTGATAAAAATAAATTTAAAAAAATAAAATAAAATTATTTTACTACATTATTAAAAAAAAACACTTTCCAAAATAACAACTCAAACCCTTAACTACCGATCACGTTTTTATTCTTCTTCAAGCCAAGAGAGCCCTAAAATTCAGAACACCAACTGACAAGACAAACGCCACCATATCATCAAAAACTTTATCTTCTCTCCCTACTTGTAATCAGCTTCCTAATCCAGTCAACCATGGATGTTGATCCTCGTCACTACGAACAAATTGTAAGTAATTGCTATCATTATAATCCTAGAATACCAGTTGTTTCTGTCATTTAACACTGCTACATCACACTCAATAATCATTACTACTACTGATCGAAACCCTAATTTCTGTTTTAGATCATTTGCTTTGCAATATTGTTAATAGATGATTACGGGTATTATCAACGATGTTGACTGACCAAATTGTTTGAAGCAATTGTTGGTAATAGTAATCAGGGTTTGAGGGTTATGCTTAATCTTTATAATGTACAGATGTTTTGCTTTTATGTGTTTTTACAGGCCATCAAAGATAGTGATATCCACAATATTGTGCTATCCTATCTGGTGCACAATTGCTATGGAGAAACTCTGGAGTCGTTCGTTGCTTGTTCCGGGATGCCTGAGCCTGCAGATTTTATCGAGGATATGGAGAAAAGAAAAGGTATGCGAATGCTTCCAGTTTTTGGCTGAGAAGCAGGATGCACAACTTTAAAGTATGTGAATTGCTGCACTTAACCAGTTTCTTTATATATCTGTGTTTCTGGCGATGTTAGTTGTTTTCATGAAGATTGTTGGAAGAATTGGGTAGATATTTCTTGGCAACTGATATGCAATGATATGTAGTGTATTAAGTAGTTTGTGTCTACGTTTTCCTGGATATAAATGATCTGACAATGATTTTCATTTTCTTTCCTCTGCTGATATCTGTTCTTTATTATAGTGGTGCTAATTGTATGCTATGTGCTCAGGAATTGTCCGTTGTGCTTTAGAGGGGAATGCACTCAAGGCAGTTGAGCTGACAGAACGGGTGGCAGGTGACTTACTGGAGAATAACAAGGACTTGCATTTTGATCTTTTGAGCCTTCATTTTGCCGATCTTGTTTGTGCTAAGAAGTGGTAAGTAGTATAAGAGCTATACTTCTGAAACCGTGATGCGGCTGACTTCATATGTTAAATTGTTTGCATGTTTATGGACAGCACGGAAGCTTTGGAATTTGCTCAAAAGAAGTTGACACCATTTGGGAAGGAGAAGAAGTACGTTGAAAAACTTGAAGTATGTCCCTTATTGAGGAAACCGTTTTAAGCATACCTAACATGGCTGTTTTTAGTCTAATATTGTTGGGAATGAAAAGGCATTTCTTATTGCTGCAGGACTTTATGGCTCTGCTTGCTTACGAGGAACCTGAAAAATCACCAGTGTTTCATCTGCTTGGCTTGGAGTACCGTCAGCATGTAGCAGATAAATTGAATCGGGCTATTCTTGGTTGGTTTCGTCATTTGTTTCCTTGTTCCATGTTTTTTCCAGAAGATTCTCTACTAATTAATGTGCTTGTTGTTGATTTGATGCTTCTTTTAATAACTATCATTGACACACTTTATATATTTATTGGTCATGAATGATATCAGCTCATACAAACTTGCCAAGCTACACAGCAATCGAGAGGCTGATACAACAGACCACAGTAGTCAGGCAAAGCTTAAATCAAGATCACGGTAAGGTAGGGCATATTGAAACCATTAGAGGCTGAGGATGTTAGTTAATTCTGCTGATATCTTAACTGTTCTTGATTTTCTTCTGGGCTAATTTGTTCTTTCTATATCAATGCTTTACTATGTTAGTACATGATTTCATAGGATGGGATTCCACTATTTTCTCTGAAAGACTTTCTCAAAGGCTAGATTCTGGAAGTGATTAAAAGATTTCGGTGAGAGTAATGAAGGCACTTCGTATCTTGTTGCCACCGCATGGTTTTGGTGTAAGTTTTGTTCATGGGAAGATAGCAGTTATCAATGCCTTCACATCTGTGAAAGTTGTTGAGAAGGCTGTCAGCTGTCTCATGTGTCTGGTTCTTCCTGCATTTGGTGAGGTATGCCTCTTTTCATGATTGACCCCAACACTAGTGCATTTGGGTGTGAGCTCTGCCCTAAATTGGACGTCATCATCCACGATTTTGACAATCCAATGTCTTGTAAATTTTTGCTTGCATATTAATTAGAGACCAGGACTCTAGATTATCTTGTGTCCAAACGTCAAATTAATTATGATTTGACGTTACTGGAAGTCATGTCTAGTGGAGCAAGGTTGAAGTACTTAACAATATTGCTTGTAAAATTATTCACGGGGGCAAAAACTGCCATTGGTTGGCGTGCTTGCCTTCCTATTTCTATAACACGATGTACATGGTGCACCTTAAAACGACTTGTAATTCTGGAATGTTGATGGTATTGTTCTTGCTGGTACTCGATAATTTTAGTGATTATGAAGGTAGGTTTCGACCATTTGATTACACGAGCCGCTAGCCCGAGGCCCATGATAGAGGGTTCCGCAATCTATTCGTGCAAAACTACGGTCTATTATTCTAGTTGGTTTACAAGTTGCTTGGAATAAGGCCAGTTGTAAGGTCTTGTTTGAAGTTGATTCTAACATAGTTTTACGTGCCATTCTTGGACGGGTGGGGTTGATGTGGTTGCAGATGTTATCTTCTCATTAGCAGTACTAGACATTTGCTATCAAGAGACTGAGTTATTACAATGTATCGTATCATCGTGAGGCTATAACTCCATTGTGGATTGGTCAGCTAACTCAGCCTCTGGTCCTTACTTGATGGTCCTTAGGTGTATCGGTTTTCTTTCAGTGAAACTAATGGGGCGTCGTTGCTTCGCTCGTGTCCTAGTTAGTTTCTGTTCCTATTTTCTTTTGTAACCACAATAAGGAAAAATAAATGTACGACCTGCTCGGCTTGTGAGTCAATTTAGCAGGCTTGTTCAAAATGTAGTTTCATAAATTAAAAAAAAAAAAAAACTTTGGTTGAACTGAGTTAATTGACTTGCGGTCAGAGTTTTGGATTAGGTTGACCGGATTCGGTCTGGTCTCTTCACCTGGTAATCATCTCCAGTCCAAATGGGAGGAACCAACTACAAATGATAGCCAAGGCATAACAAAAATTTCTTGATCAAACAATTTGAGAAATATTTAATTATAAATTTATTGGTATATTTCTCCTTAAATTATTAAAAGAAAAGGTATTCATTTCTCACAAAAAAAATTGTCCAGCCTTAAATTTGATACAGGCATCACAACCACCAGTCCATATAAAATGACAGGTATTGATATTGTCATGGGCTATTTGGGCTTTAAAGCGTTTTGGGCTTCGAAATATCGAAACTGACCCAAATCATGAATGGGCTGAACCACGAACCGGTCCACATCTATAAATACCCAGTGGTAACCCCCGAAAATATCCATCTCAGCTCCCTTTCAAATTCGGATAATGCTGTCAATACCTGCAACTCCATCTTCTTTGCTTCTAAGCCTCCACTCGGGCAACGACACGTTGTCCCTCCCCGGTTTTCTCTCCAACAGGCACTCGTTTTCTAGGGTTTCAAAAAACTTCGAGCCAAACACTCCGAACTCAAGATTCTGCAAAATTACTTGCAGACTTGCTAAAGCCAAAGAGACTATTTCTACTACAAATCCTGATTCTTTAATTAAAGAGCCTCACAAGTACTTTGATCAAGTAATAATCACCGTCCGATCAGGAGATGGAGGTCATGGATCAGTCCTTAATATGCCTAACCAGAGGAATAATAATAATGGTGGCAAGGGAAAACAGGAGAAAAAGAGTAGATATAAGAGCTCGTATAAAAGAGATTTTCATGGATCGTTGATTCTTCCTCTGGGTGGACATGGAGGTGATGTAGTGATTTATGCGGATGAAGGAAAAGATTCGTTGCTGGAGCTTCATAGTAAAAGTAGATTCAATGCGAAACGCGGAGGGAATGTTGATGCTATGGGCGTTTTAACTTCTCAATTGCATAATGGATTTGCCGCCCCGACTTTGCGTATTCCTGTGCCTGTAGGTTTGTACGTTAAGAATTACATCTTTTCTTTTTTTGGCTACAATTTTTAAAATTGTGTTCATGGTTTATGTTTTTATTTTATTAATGGGATAGGTACGGTTGTGAAGCGTAAAAGAGGGATGTTATTGGCTGATTTAGCGCAACCAGGGGATGAAATACTTGTTGCGAGGGGTGGACAAGGAGGGGTGAGGAATTTGCTTTTAAGATAGTGGAATGTGGAAAATTGTAACTTGGGTGTGCGGTTTGGGATTCATTTTGTTGATTTTGCTGCAGATTAGTTTGATTGAAGCGCCAGAGCATAGAAAGAAAAGATTAATGACATTAACAACGAATGTGATGAGAGATGATAGTGATAAGGTGAAGAACATGCTCTTTGATTTATTTATTTAATATTGTATTATGTACACAAGGTCATTATGGCAATTATACCTGCTCCGTGCTTGCTGCTAGATTTTGATACTTCTAGCGATGCCCAACTATGTAATGCATTTGCGCTTAGACTTGTGCTTGGCTTCTGTTGTTGAGGGAATCTCATTTAATTTTTCTTTTCTTGCATGTCATTATTGTAGTTCCATTTTTTGGTGTTATGGTCTTGTTTAAGAGTTAAATATATATGAAAAGATGATTATTAAAGAAGTTGCTCAATAAGAAATTCTAGACTTTGCTATAGAGTTATAAAACAATCAACAACAACTGTATCTATGGTTTATCGCTTCTCATGTTTGATTTTCCCTTCTTATCCTAACATGAGTTTTAAACATTTATGATTTACTGCAGGTTTTAATTCTCGGTCAATCTGGGGAGGAAGTCAGTTTAGAGCTAATTCTCCGAGTTGTTGCTGATGTTGGTCTAGTGGTACACGTCGTTTCTCACTTAATTTTTATTTTTTGTAATGTATGCACGTGTCTAGGTTCTTTAAAATTTCAGTAATTGGATTTTTGTGGTTTTCATTTCATAAATACTAACAATTTTCTTTAAGGCTACTAATTTATATCTGAATCAAAGATATTTGAACTTCAGAAATCTCCATATAGTAGAATATGCAACTGGTAGATGGTAAACTAGAAATTTGCTTTATATGTTTTGTTGGGTTGCTGTGGCTTTGACCATCCCCACTCTCTTAATTAATATATTAATAGAAGCTTTTATAATCTTCTGACTGCCAGAGCTGTTAACTTGCTTGTGTAGGGACTTCCAAATGCCGGAAAATCAACCCTTTTAGCAGCTATTACGCTTGCAAAGCCAGATATTGCTGATTATCCTTTCACAACATTGATGCCAAACCTCGGACGCCTCAATGGTGACCCAGCTTTAGGTGCAGGGATGTATTCATCTGAAGCAACTTTGGCAGATTTGCCAGGCCTTATAGAAGGTGCTCATCTGGGGAAGGTACTGTATTTTCATATCTAATCCAACGGTTTATCAAAAGCTTCAGTAAGTAAAACTGAAATTTTCTTATCCTTCAGGGTCTTGGCCGCAATTTCTTGAGGCACCTTAGAAGGACTCGTGTGTTGGTCCATGTTGTTGATGCTGCTGCTGAGGACCCCGTGAATGATTATAGAACTGTCAAAGAAGTATATCTTCCCTTAATGTTATATTATTTCTGGTTTTATATATTTGCTTTGAAAATTGGATTTCAGCCTCGTTGGTATAGACAGATCTAGAAAGTACTGGTGTCTTTTCTGTGAGTTGATATGATTTGAACAGCAAACCCTCTATGGGTTTTGCTTGCCTATTTAAATCAAGATCTCAATTTTAAGATATCTATAAATAGCTCTAGGGAGTGATGGACTCAAGTCTAGCAATGAAGTTCACTCCCAAATCCTGCTAGGATGTGGATTGGACCTAATTGATGAAAATCCCAGAAGAAAACAGGGAAGAAAAAGGAAGGGCTGATGTGGAATGTCACAGCTGTTAGAGAGCTTTTGATCACAAAACAACTCATTAGATGATGAGGCTGATGTAAGGCCGAAAGGCAAGCTTCTTAGCTTAGACATGATCTTGGGTAGTGCTTGAAGGGTCGGCTTGCCCTTTGTAATTTTATGCACAATTCATTATTTCCTTTCAGGAATGGAAAAACTAAAGAAGTTGTTTGTCCCCATTGTTTGTCACCTGGACATTTCTTTTTTCTATTTGGAGTTATTTAGCTGATCGTAAACAAACTGTTCTTTGGTTCTGCAGGAATTGAGGATGTACAACCCTGAGTACCTTGAAAGACCATATGTAGTGGTGCTAAATAAGATTGACCTGCCTGAAGTATGTCCATATGCAGCTTCAATCCTTTGTTTTCATACATTTTTCCTTTCTGAGTATTTACATGTATTCATATAGAATGCCCACATTCTTGCTTTAATATATATATTATTCTTTCAGGGAAGGGATAGGCTTCTATCTTTGACTGAAGAAATACTGAGAATTGGTTGCGATGAGGTGCCTTCTGAGCCAAAAATGACGTCAAAAGATGCAGTTCATTCATTTTCAACTGAAGATGGCAATGCAGATAAGTTGCCTTCACAGATAGCAAATGAAGATAAAAAGGATAAAGAGTTAGAGGACTATCCTCGTCCGCTCGCTGTTGTGGGTGTCAGTGTTCTGTAAGTTAATCATTTTTTGTTGGACTTCACAAACATATTTTAGCTCATCATTCCCTCTCTAGAATTTGTGGCATCTTGCTTTCACTTTGTCTACTTTGCTCCATGCTTTTCTTTGTTAATCTGGATCTTTGTGATCGTATCATTCTTGACTTATGTTATTTGGGAGAAAAGAAGTCGTTTACTGTTTCATCTTGTCATTAGAGTATTAGTCATTCATATAATGCTAGGTTTAGTAGATAGAATATGCTAAACTTTGATCGGACCTTATTGTTGGCAATGATGCACACAATGTTGCCTTTGACAACTCATTCATCTCTAGATTTTCATGACAAATAAGTATCATAGTGATATGTGGGATGATCTCTTCTAGGAAAATCAAAATATGTTGGTTCATTGTGAATTTTGCCTTTCTAACTCTGCAGAAATCATTGTCCTCTTTCTTCTCTTCAAATCTGTCGTATATTTTTCTTTCCTAACCTGGATCTACACTATTGCCAGCGACAATTATTCTATCTGCGATTTCAAGTCAAATAAAAGTCCAGTAAAATGACCTAATCATATCATGCAGGAAGATTGATATCGTTGAATCTGCACTTCACTTATTCTATTTGTCTATACATAAACAATCGTTCATTTCCCCTAGAATTTGACCCGGATCTGGCTCTTGGCTGTGTTTGAACAAGTCAGATAGGAAATTGTTTCATGCATTTTTTTTTCTTTTCTTGGTTTTGTCAGGAAAGGAATCAGAGTAAATGAGATGTTGAAGGAGATACGGGCCGCCTTAAGGAAGTGCAGAGGTTCTCATTAGGCATTGGAACCAAGTATGAAGACTGTGAGAGCAATGTAGTTGCAAATGTCCAACGGCCATCGGTTTGTCAACTAAAGCTTAACATGGATTGATGGATAAACCGTATAATCATGTTAGCTTCTTGTCGCTCAAGATCTGCCAACTTGCAGAATTGCAATATATATGCTGAAATTCTCACCAAGCTGGATATGCAATTCATGCTCAGGTGCTTACTATGACCCAATTTTTGTTGCCCTTTCATAACAACCATCGCTTCATTTTGGGCCCAAATGAGACCGTTCTCACTAGCCTCTATGCAACGTTTATGTAGATATTTTGTATCGAAACAGCTTTTTTGTTTGTTACAGATCGGCGTACTTGTCAGTGTGTATCTGTCTGACCTCCATCTCATGCCCACTCAAAATTCTATTTAATTGACTGCTGGAGACAAAAACATTTCTGTCTCTATAGTCCATTGCTCAATGCTAGAAAATTTGCTGAACACCTTCAAAACATTTAGAGAGGACAAAGCGAGGAGCCCAAGTCAACTTGGTTTGGGCCTAGGATGCTGAATCAGAGTTTATAATGGGGGCTGCCCAACAGTTATTCTCTCACTTCTTCGGGTATTTATATTTTAATTTAAAGTACATCAAATTGATTTTTTTTATTTTTAATATCAATATATTAAAACCATTCAATTTTTTTTTAAAAAATATTAATTTAATTTTCTGAGGCAAAAAAACAATTTAAAAGTTATTTTACAAAAACAAATACTTAACTAGGTCTTCGTTATATCTGTAGATTGCATAATGCTGGAGTGGTTTTTATTCCAGCCAGAAAGCTTGCTGTTTTTTTAAACTCCCACGCACCATCTTATCAACAGCCAAGAAGGCTAAGAGATTCATGCACTAAAAATTTGAAAGTGCATGACCCAAGCTGGAATATGAATGCCATGTATCAGCAGTCAGTAGCTGTACGCATTAATGCACTATTTTTCAGTGCACGAACCTACTTGGAATCTGATCCTATGGATCGACCCAAAGGGCGAGATTCAGTGTACGGCATCAATGTAAAAAATCTGCATGTGGGCCTTTTATTGAAGTCATTTGATATTGTTATACTTATTATTTTTTAAAATATTTTTTTTAATGTTTTAAAATAAATTATTTATTTATTTTTAAAATGAGTATATTAAAAAAATATAAAAATATATAAAAAATTAATTTTTTTCAAAAATATTTTTGCATTCCAAAAACAAAATGTGTGATGTTGGTGCATGAATATGGCAGCTGCGTTCCCACAGAACAGAATTCCAAGCCCCCGCCACCTCGCAAGAGTTGAAAGTCCCAAGTATCAAACAGCCGTTGCAAAAGTTTGTGATGTGGGTGTTTTGGGAACTCCAATGTGTTCTTATCCCCAACCCTTTGCAGCATACACACCGCAGCCACCCAGTAGTAAATAAATTAACAATAAAAGGCGACCCTAAAATTCTCCTATGTTTGCCACCTGAGCTTGTGTGCGGACAAATATTATTTGCCAAGTGTTTTCCATGTAAGAAAACCTTGAGCTTAGCAGTACTGGACACGATTGTTCTGGCCAAGTAGCAGTCCCAACCCATCCGGAGACACGTTTCGATATCCTTAATTGCCTCTTGACTGCATTCAAGCGCTTATCCTCGCATACTGCCATATAAATAGTCCCTTTGCTGCACAATGTGCTTACCAACAGCGTTACTGTTTCGCTTATTTTCCTGTGTTTGTTATGGGAGGAATGTCAAAATCAATCATGAGTGGCTTTGGAGAGAAAAAACAGTTCAAGAAGCCTGCGCAGGCTAGTTCTAGGAAAGGGTGCATGAGAGGCAAAGGAGGACCAGAGAACGCTCTCTGCACTTACAAGGGTGTACGCCAGAGAACTTGGGGCAAATGGGTGGCCGAAATTCGGGAGCCCAACCGTGGTGCTCGTCTCTGGCTTGGCACCTATGACACATCCCATGAAGCTGCCATGGCTTACGATGCTGCTGCTCGTAAACTATATGGCCCCGAGGCAAAGCTCAACTTACCTGAGTTACAAGTTAATAGTAGCCAGTTTCCAGCCTCTCCTGCCAATTCTCAGGTGATCCAAATGACAAACCAACCCTCTCATCTCATTCAAAATTCTAGTCCTACATCTACATATTCATCAAATATCCCAAATATGGAGTCAAATGAGGCGAAACCAATATTATACAACCATAATCCAATCATGTCTTTCTCTAATGAAAGCGTTGATTCGAATGGAATGGAGGTAGAAAATGACGCAAATTTTGGGCGAAGTGGAGACCTAATCAAAGAATGCTTGGCGAATCTCAACGTTAACATGACTTTCAATGACTCAATTTGGGCAGAGGCGGCATTGTCGATAAATTTTCCAGTGATGGACGATCCCGGAATTTTTGCTAGCAATCTCATGGAAGGATCTGGTGAGGACACAATGCAGACTCCGTGGTGCATGTAAATTGAACCACGATGTTCTTCTGGGTCAAAGGAGGCTAGAAGAGAAAAAACAGAATCCTTGTATACATGTCTAGTATATAGTCTAGTTATAGAGCACTGAAGCCACATGGGTTTTTGGCTCGTGTACATATGTATGTTATCTCTGTGACAGTCAGGTGCATTGTTTTATACTGAATGGTAATTTAACTTGAATCTGATACATATTTATATGAATAAATAAGTTTTTTTTAATAATTATTTTATTAATGGATAATGAATAAGTTTTTTAAATTATTAATGAATTAATAAATAAGGTATAACTATTTGTTAAACTTAATTCAAATTCAATCTTAGTCATGGGCTTCCTGATGATAATTTCACTTCAATATGATAAATATTTATCTAAATAAATATATATTGTTTAATTTTTATTTTATTAATAAATAATGAATAAGGTTTTAAACTCCAGGTGTAGTTTCAATCTGATATATATTTATTTGCATAAGTAATTTTTTAATAATTTTTTTATTAATATAAAATGAATAAGATATAAATATCTGTTAAATTTAACTCAAAACTCAATTATTTTGGCGGTTTATACTACTTTAGTAATAGGATTGCAATTTAACTTTGAATATGATATATATATATATATATATATATATATGAATAAATGAGTTTTTTAATAATTATTTATTAATAGATAATAAATAAAGTATAAACATTTGTTAAGTTTAACCCAAACTCAATTTAGATTTAATTCAAAATATTTACATAGTATCATATATTCTGTGTGTGTGTGTGTATAATATTTATATATTTTTTAAAAATTTAATATATATATATATATATGCATATTAAATATTAAATGATAAAATTAAATATTAAATACATTACACACACACATAACATTTATAATTTTATCATTTAATATTTTTATGCATATTTTAAATATACATTTAATTATATCTAAATAAATATTTAAAATATGATGAATATAATACAAATATCTAATTTTTTATTTAATAAATAATTGGTAAAATATCTATATAATAGAAATTCAATTCTCGAGTAACGTAGTGATCTCTAGTATACAAGTTACCAAAAATAAAAAAATAACACCAACAGTACAGTAGAGGGAAAAAAAATTGATGTTAATAAAATTGTATGCAGACCCATGGTCTGGATTGAAGTTAATTTTTATAATAAAATTTATAATTTTCATCGTAATTCATTAAAAAAAAATTCCCACAAGTTATCTAAGATTTCGCATCAATTTATTTATTTATTTAATTTTTCTGCTTTTTACAATTTTTTTAAGTGTTTGGGAACACGATTAAAATTGTATTCTCATAAAATTAAAAAAATTTAATTAAAATTTAATATGATTTATATGTTTTGAATTATTTGATATACTGATGTTAAAAATAATTTTCTAAAAAATAAAAAAATATCATTAATATATATTTCAACATAAAAAAATTATTTAAAAAAACAATCCCTATCACGTGCTTAACGTACGGCCGCTTTCCTTGGATTTGTTTTTGGCTTTCTCCAACTTCCAGTGCTCTTCTTATAATAATGATAATAATAATAATAATAATAAACTAGCAGATATTTTTCAACTCACTTTTGAATTTTGGAAAGTTCGTTAGCTGGACATCTGTCGGTTTTTTAGACTTGCAGTAGTATTTTCTAAGTGGTCGCAGATTTCTAGCCAAGAAATTCAAAAGATGAAAAAAGGAGTTGGAGGTAGGATCATTTTCTCTTTGACTGCAATATCTCAGAGGAAGTTTCGCCATCCATCTTGAGTAAGTGTGAAATCACAGAAGAGTTGGAAGCCGGGTCTAGATGAACTCAGTTGAGCTAAAGAATAATCTGCAGAAGGGAAGTTTTTCGTCATTTCCCGGAATGCTACTGTATATGGCATTTGGATGAATGAAATAAGAGGGTTCATGGAGGAAAGGATTCGACTTTTGCTGATTTGATTACTTCGATTATGAAGATTTATTACTATAGTTTTCAGAACACAAATATTCTGCATAAAATTAGCTTTATGTCAGTCCCAGTTTTTTGCTGTATGTTCAAGTTGGAGGTTAG
>Ga0325401_1000267_pt1 | contig 35147 bp, 10 predicted proteins | sample PopdelMetagenome_FD_205666 | JGI IMG/M metagenome (GOLD analysis project Ga0325401, IMG submission 205666) | Populus deltoides microbial communities from Bellville, Georgia, United States - Xylem-PdKOR-R2 | ecosystem: Host-associated > Plants > Phyllosphere > Stem > Wood/Secondary xylem | place...
CTGCGTTTGGGAGAGTTAAGGCGAGGTGGCAACTTTTGGCAAGGAGGTGGAAAGAGGATAGTTTGGAGTTTTTGCCTTTTGTGATTGTTATGGGGTGTGTATTGCATAATTTCTTGATTAAGTGGGGCGAGCCATTGCCGGAGGAGAGTGTGGGTGGGTGCTTAAAAGAGGAGGAATTGCTAGTTTTTGAGGGAGAGGGAGATGAGACTGGACAGACGATTAGGGATGCGCTTGCACAGCACTTGAGTCTGGCCAGTATGAGGAAATGAATGGTATAAATTGTTATGTTCTGTCCTTGTAGTCTTTTTCTCATTTCTTGATGAATAATTGTTGTTGTAGTCCACCTTGCTTTTCTGTAAATAAATAGCTGTTCTTTTTAGCAGTGGAGTGGCTATTGATGATTGTGATGTCTTTTATGGCCTGCTTTAGCTCATTATATACATCGATGCACATGAGCCTGCATTGCGTGTGCTCTTCTGCGTCTATGCTTGTGTTAGGGATCAAGGGGGTCGGGGATGGGGGGATTAATACTGACATTTATTTAACTACTATAATCATTCTGTGGATGAAGCTGAAAATATCTAATTGCTTGTTCCTTTGGGTGCATGAACTCTCTTAGTCTTACAAATGACTAAAGATTTGGATGATGAAACACTTAAATTTGATTAACTAATTTCTTTCATACCCACATCAATGTGCCGAAAGGATCATACTCTGTATGAATCCCACACCAGTTCCAAGATTGAGCTGTGTTTGATAATCCATGGATTTGCTTGCTGTGTAGATTTTGGCACATTAGAATGATGCTTTCTTATTTAACTTTCATTATTGTAATAGCTTTGTTGTCAAATGATTATTATTAATGTGGCATTTCCTTTTTTGATTACAAAGAGATAAAAATATAATGCACTTGCCATTTGCATCATTCAGATGCTGTGGAAGATGCTATATACAGGCTCCTTAATCACAAATAATGCCTGCATGAACATAAACGTGAATATTTTGCATTTCCTGTGTTTATCTGTATTATAAACAAGTATGGACATGGTATTCTGGGTTGCTTATGTTGCATGGACACACATATTATCAATGTTGACTTTTATGCTAAAAATACTCACCATCGCTTGAATGATGAATGCAAATATTCATTTGCTTATTCACTTGGTAAACCATCTGCACAATACTGCTTGCACGAGCTTTCTTACAATAGAAATTTATATTGGAATTTAAAAGTGTACATTATCATTCAAGTAATGGTTCATCAGCAATTTTTCATGAAGTGCTTGTTTACAAGTGAGGATGGACTTCAAATACTTAAGTTCTTAGTGGAGAATGATGAAGAGAGTTACTACTGGAACTTGATTAGTGGTTCTGTCCTAAGTTCTAAATGCATCTTTTGAGCTCCAAAAAACAAAAAATGCCTCCTGAAAGAACATGTGGACTAGCTTTTGAACTTCGAAAGTATGAAAAACCCGTGTTCCATATAAATCGATTGAATTTGGTTGAAATTCAATCCTAGAGGCAGATGCGAAGCACGTGATAAAGGAGCATAATGGATACTAAACAAAACATTGAACAGAAGAGGAAGGCAAATTGCAGAACACCTTCTTACACTGCTTTTGCCAAAGAAAAAGAGGAAAAGAAGGAAAGGGGGAAAAGGAGCACAATACCAGAGATGTTTTACAAGGCCATGCAGGCTTAACAACAAACATAGACTCCACGGATACATTTATACGAAAAGCTGTGAAAATCGTGGAAAATTATTGATGGCATAATTTTCTACAAACAAAGCGAAGCCTCTGTACTGTACTATATTCATGGCAAGAATAAGCATAATGATCCCATCTCTGTCATGTATGACCTCGAGTACGAGAGGGAATGTCCAGGGAGTTTTTCACCTCTAAAACTTAAATGAGACAACTTGGTGTGACTTGAAGGTGCAAATGCATGTTGGATTGGAGTCTGAGCATGTTTCCGATCTATCAGAGTTGGATGTAGTGGAGAATGCCATGCTTTTTCTGGATTATCCATGATACCTTCACTTCAATCTGCAGACGAAACCTGACCATCTTTAATACCTATCTCAGTAGTGAATACTACTAGTGCAACCCCATGAAGACAAAAAAACAAAAAAAATGACAATTTGCTACCGGGCAACTAGATGTTGGTTAGTCACTGACCTGTCATACCTATGGTGATATGCTTTACATAAATGTCCAGGTTTACCATGTATTGGCCAATATATTAGAGGAGACGCTTTGCAGGTGAGTAATTTTTGGCGCAGTTTGCACAACAAGACATCAATCCCTTCAATCCTGGTTCTCTCGGGATACGGCTTGCCGTCTCACGTCCCTGCAGAACTCTTACAAACTCATCTGAACTTAAGTTCCCATCGCGATTAGCATCGAAGACATGGAATATTATGTCAACCAAATTATTGGTGATGGAGATGCCGCATAGCTAGTAAAACTTAAACCACATATCAGTATGAGAAGTAAGACAGTTAATGGGATGTCAACAAAGCTTGAAGAAATGTAACAATCAGCTAAATATTTACCTGCGATGAAGCTCTCTGGAAATCTTTTTTCGTTGACACCCCTTCACTTTTCCATAGCTAAAAATGGCGAGAGATAAATACTGCAACTGTCTACGTAGCTCTGCGAAGTTTTTGAACTCCTCGAAGGTAATTCGTATGTCTCTTATCTGTGGTTCATTGCTTACTTCACCTACCCGATCGAGTAGCTTGCTAATGTGTCTAATGTCAGCTGATGCAACCAAGGACAAGGCAAAATCTTTAGCTGATACAATACCACATGATCTGTAATCATAATGGGCGAATTCCAGCCGTAAAATCTGTAAAATTCAACAGATTCAGTTCTTGTGAATTGTATACGAGTACAATGAGACAATGATCATGAACAGAATCAAGAATTGATGATTCATCAGAGCACATTAAGACTGAAAAAGGAAACTTATCCACTATCGAATCAATATTATGACATTCCTGACATTTCCCAACAAAAATCCTGTTAATTTAAAACCCTTCATGGGAGATTACATCAGAAACTGTAAAAAAAAGCTGGAAATATAAACACAGATTACAACAGAAACTGTAATAAGAAGTTAGAAATATAAACACATACTTCTTCATGCAAGTCCCTCAAAAATTGGACAAATCTTTCATGTTGGAGACAGGTCCTGCCATCTTTGCCAAAGAAGTATTCTAAGAGGCCACCATTCTCCACAGGCTCTGCTACTTTCAACCCAAATCTCCTTCCATCTCTGTGGCCTGCCCCTTGCCTGTTTTGAGCTCTCATTAAACCCATCACTTTCTTAAATTCTTCTCCGTCAATTTGTCTGTTATAAAGACGCGAACATTTAAATAAGCACAAATAGAAATAAGAGAATCAAGAAGCAAATTGTACTATAAGTATCAATGAACTTCAAAATTGTTTTGATATTCTGCAGAAGCTGAACTATGAAAAATGTGGACTGTGTGTCCAGAAGAAAGCAAGTAAATGAAAAATTTTCTTCAAGATAAAGGCAATTCATATTTCTACTGAACTAAATGTCTTTACTTTGAGTAGCTTCCTGGTCTGGTCATCTGCAACTGCACATAGATCTTGAAACTACAAGCAACTCACCCATTATTGTCGAGGTCAAACATCTTAAATGCAACAGAAAAACTTGATTCAGGAATGCTGAGCAGGGTGACAAAGAAGATGTACCTAAACGTTCAACATGGAAAGGACTAAGTAAGAACTCAAGTTTCCGTAACAGAATATGTGATGCAACATGATTGATGCTGAAGAGATTCACAAGGCCAGCAAATTCAACAGAGACAATAGACTATTACTCTGAAAAAGAAATAAGTCCATCACTGTTAGTGTCAAAAAGCATGAAAAATCTTGAAGGTGCACAGTGCAATTCCCTAGGGACTGTTTCCCCTCTCAGAAATCCCTCTCTAACGCGATTTGACGCTGATGGAGGCAATTCGGGAACAACTGCTCGCATCAAGTCTGCTGGTGTCAGAAGAACTTCACCATCAGGCGTTTTAAAAGATGCGAAGTACTCAAAAACCTGAAAGGAAAATAAATGAAACATTACACACAAAAAAGCATAACATATAACTAGTACTCATAGGTGTAATAATGGCTTCCACACACCCAGGAAGATAAAATATAAAAGAATATCAGGGAAACAAAATGAAAAGTGGACTTAGTGTACAAGAAGATCAATCCTATTAAAACTAGGAGGAGTTGGAAGATGTTGGGTAGTTGACAACTGACTTTCATGCCACTTCTGAGTTTTCGGGTGCTCTTATTGAAGGACAGCAAGGTTGTCTTGATGCACATCCTTAACTCTCCACAATACAAAACCCTAACAATATTTGAATGTTTGGTTCCATTTGTGGATGAATTAGACATTCGCAAGTCATTTAAAGGTTTCAAGCTTCCCCGATCAGACAATCAGGTAAAACATAAATGTCCTACAAATGGTTTTGATGTAGACCATTGCTCTGCATTGGAAAGCCTAGATAGCTTCCACTGCCGGAGAGGCAGGATTGAGATCTAATGTCCAAGACATGCTTGAATTGACCTTGCCAACACCAGGCTTAGCCGTAGGATGGCAATTAATAAAAGAGCATACTTGGAATCATAGTGAATAGGTAAATCAGAAAAGAAGAAAGCTTTGTTTCAACAGATAGAAAATCAAATAACAACACCAGTTCATTATTTGATTTCTCATTGCTTAAAGTTGGACATGTTGCTGCAATGAATTGAGTCTCCAATAATGTGTGTGATTGAATGCTGGCATAAATACAAAGAAAATATTTCCATTCCTGAAAGATTTGCGTACCTTCTCTGGAGTTATTTTTAATACCCAGCTGAGAAAGACTGCTTTTTTCATAATAGAATTTTGTAAGTTATATCACATACCTGCGTCTTTCATTATAGTACATAAAAATTGAATTATTCTTATAACCAACTTTTTTTTCCCCTACAAATCGACTGGTTAAAAAAGGAATTGCCGGATCAAACTAGCTAGGGTTGAGTTTGATCGCTATGAACAATTGAGGCCCAGCATCGTTCATTAATTTTTTTTAACTCAAAATTTAATTTTGAAGCCATTAATTATGATCACTTGTCACGAAATATTAAGAAAAGTTATGAGAAATAGAGTTTTTATAGTTGTGAATTTAGTAAAACATTGCTATTATAAAGAAAAATATAACAAACAACATATATAGTCCTCTAAAATGTAAGAACCCTACTTCATTCCTTCAAATACATGAAATTTTGCCCACCCGTGCAGGGTTTTTTTTTTTAAGGAAAAAAAAAAGATTGTTTTGAATCAGTATTAGAGATAATTTCACTACTAAGCCTTGCAATCATTTTCTAGGTGGGAGCTGAATTTGAAGGAGGCTCTTGGATGCAAAGCTTCAGCATCGAATTGATTCAGAGAGCTGGCCTAGCAAAAGCTTGGCAAATGCATTACAAGTCCTGGCACCATATCCTCATGCCTAGTTTCTGAAGTTGGGTTAAAGGTCCAAAATGTTTTTGCAAATCAGGTCTGCACCAAACAAGTCTTCATTTTGCTCATTGATTTGATAATATCTCTCACATAAAGTTATCAGTATGATTCCAAGAGTGGATTTTCAATTAGTAAGATTTATTAAATCAATATGTATTAGAAGATATACTAGCTTCGTTGTTCACACTTCGTTACAGGACTAGACTATAAAATACCCTAAACACTACCACTAAAAACACCCTAAATTCCCTAGAAGATCCTAAACTTTAACCCTTAAAATATCCTAAATTCTAAACCACTAAAAAACCTAAATCTATAATACCCTAAACCTTAAAAAAATATCTCCAGCCAAACCCTAATTTTAACCCTTAAAATACCCTACCCCTAAAAAAACTCTTAACCCCTAAACTTTTTTTTTTATTCGAGAAAACCCCACTCCCCAGAAAGTACACTTTGTGAATCCAGGTGAACGAGTAAAATCCCGGCTGTCCCAGGCTATTACAAGAGGTGCACGCCCTTACTCAAATTCGAGACCTGCTGTGCAAATCTCAAGACTTTTGCCACCACGCTACGCCCTTTGGGGACTCTTAACCGCTAAACCTTAACCCTTGAATCCTATCCTACCACTAAAAAACTCTAAACCACTACAATACCCCAAATCTTAAAATTCTAAACCCTAAAAAATCCTATAATCTAAATCCGAAAAAATCCTAAACCATAAACTCTAAAAACTTTTACCATACTAACCCTTAAAACACCCTAAAACTTAAAGTCTAACCCTTAAAAATACCCTAAATTATAAACCACTATAAACCCTAAACATACAATTCTCTAAACCCTAAAAACCTAACCCTTAAAAAATCCTAAATCCTAAATATACTAAGCGCTAAACTCTAGTCTCTAAACCTTAAATCCCTAGAAACAGTTAAAATTTATACCCCTTAAAAAACTTTAAACCCTAAAAAACTACCCTTAAAATACACTAAACCCTAAACTCTAACATCTAACATACTTGATCATTGCACAAAATATAATTTAGTTTTAGTTTAGTATTTTGTGGTGCCAAGAGTTTTTTAAAAGTATTTTTTATTGAAAATATATTAAAATAATATTTTTTAGTTATTTTTTATATTAACACATCAAAATCTTTGAAAAATAAAAAAATCAAATTAATATTTTTTTTAAAATTTTTTTTGAAAAACATTCAAAAACAGAAATTACCAAACTTTCAAATATGATCTTAATATACAGATATTCGTCATCCAAATCAAAATAACCATGTAACACTCTAGAATGTAAATGTAACTAGAAAGTTTTAGTAAATGCCTAAGATATTCATTCCAATGAAACCTATACACCCATTCGATAGTAAAATTTAATTTTATCTCATCATATTAATAGCATATTTTAACACTTAATACATTAATCAACACTGCAATTAAGTTTTCAAAACAAATAACACTTGATAGAGAGCCTACTTATATCTATATTAAGCCTAATCTCAAGAAGCACATCACACAAACTCGCAACTATGACTTTTCACATTTTTAAAACTATGAAAATATTTATTGGATATATAACATTTATTTTGTTGATTAATTATAACTCTAGTTATAGAGAACCAGTCAACTCTCATGATATCTCACCAACATGACCCTTCATATTTTTTCATAAAAGAAACCATATTGTAATTTTATTAGCTGTAACACTAAAGTCAACATAGCACTGGATATATGTTCAAGCAAATACTCAATAAAAAATCAATGCATAATTGTTGTCTTTTCCATGCCTTGAGTCGTGGTATATTATTTTCTCTTTAACGCATCAAAAGTTTAACAAATCTCTAATTCAAAGACAGGTGCAACTGTATAATTAGTAGAGAAATTAGTCTTGAAAGCATAATCGAAGACAAATGATTTGTTTCATTGCAACTTTACTTGGCAGTAAGGTAAGAAAAAAACAGAACATTATTTGCAGTATGGCACAGAGTGTTTGAACATATATTAACACCAATTATAAAGACTGGTTTATTGATCAATCACGACTTGACATGTAAACACTAAACAAGGATACACTAAGCTAATACCATTTTAGACACAAGGCTGAAATCGTCTGAACCTGGCTGGCACTGGTAAATTGTCCACAAGAAAGTAATAGCAATTATTGATGCTCTCCCCAATAAAATAAAACCATGCTTGTCGCCATTGCGGGTTTATGTAGAGAACTGCACCTATTGCCAACGAGACTATGATGTATGCCACTGAAAATGTCACATAGAAAGCCTCCATATCAATAACGCCATTTTCTTCTTTTTTATGAGTCTGAGACCTTGGCACCGGTGATGGCGGTATTGCTCCAGTACAATTTTTGGCGAGTGGTGGTCCACAAAGCAACGGATTTCCCTCATAGCAAGACTTGTTGAATGTTGAGAATTGTGCAACCATCTCTGGCGTTTTGCCAGACAAGTTATTATGGGCTACACTGAAAGCAGATAGGGAGTTTAAGTCGAGAAGCTGGGGTGGAATTTCCCCGTTCAAGTTGTTGTAGGAAAGATCCAGAGTTTCAATTACCTTCAGGTTTGAAAATGTAGGTGGTATGGGACCTGTTAAACTGTTATGGGATAGATTCAACAACTCAATGTTGTTGAGGTTTCCAAGCTCAAAAGGAATCTCTCCTGTCAAATTATTGCAGGAGAGATCGATACCAGAGAACAAATTGAGGATGATTCCCTGGAATGAATACGATATACTCTTTGTTGTAATCTCAACAGATTTATTAACAGAAGGATCTTCCAAGGGCATAGGAGCAGATGCTAGCAGCATAGTAGAAGGACCTGGAGCACTGTCCCATTCCCTATACCACTCGCTTCTAGGTTGTAGGCATGGAAGAATATGACCACACAGATTATTATGAGAAAGATCAATCAAGCGTAATTTCTTTAGTTCGCACAGCTGTCTTGGGATTTCAGCTTCTAGATTATTATAACCTAAAAGAAGAAAGCTTAACTCTAACAAAGAACCAATTGACTCGGGAATGCCACCTTTAAAATAATTATGGCTAAGATCTAATCTCTTCAGCGACAGACAGCCATCGAGCGCACCAATCAGTGATCCTTCTAGTTTATTTTTTGATAAATAAACTTCTATCATAATCCTTGAAGAACAAAAATTGGATGGTAGACTTCCAAAAAGATTGTTCTCTGAAAGGTCTAAATATTGAAGAGAAGACATATACCCTATCCATCTCGGTATCTTACCAGATAAATTATTGAGACTGACATCCAATGCTTGCAATGCAGAACAATTAGATAAGCTATTCGGAAGAATCCCGGTTAACTGATTCCCTCTTAATATCAGCTCGGTCAAGTATTTTAAGTTGAAATTTTTCCAGAACATCTGGCCTTTCAAATGATTATTTGAAAGCATGAGAACACCTAATGATAAACAGCCTTCCACCAACTGCTCTGGTATGTTGCCTGACAAGCCATTGTTGGACAAATCTAAGACTTCCAAGAGGCTCATATTGCTGATCGAAGAGGGAATGCTACCACTAAAACTATTTGTGGATAGGTTCAAAAACACTAACCTCGGGAAACATGCTCCAATTTCGTTGGGAATTTGATTTTGGATGTGATTTCTCGAGATATCCAAATGTGACAGCCTCACAAGGGAATGATTTGCCAATTGGAAAGATCCTGAAAGAGAATTGTTGACCAAATAAAGCTTTTCAAGTTTTGTGTTGTTTTGTAACAACCAACTTGGAAATTCTCCTGTCATTTTGATGTTTGAGAGATCAACAAATTGAAGGTCATGCTGATAGTACAGGGATTTTGGAAATATCCCGCCGGATCCAATACATGGCAAAGAAAGCCTCTGTAATTGGAACCTTGGAATCAAATTGTGTACTTGCTCTGTTGACTCGTATATCTCATTATGGTCACCATTCAAAAGCTTGAGTTTTGAAAGGTTAAAAAATGGGCCAAGTGAGATTGGGATTTGGAAGTGATTGTGTGAAAGTCTTAGTTCTTGAATGGACGTGAGACTTCCAATGGGACTCAATGATATATTTCCAGTGAGGTTGTTGAAAGAGATATCTAAAACTTGAAGGTTTGTCAAATTCGAGAAACACGAAGGCAAAGAACCTTTGAGATCATTGTAGCTGATATCTAGCTTCTGCAGATGCTTTAACTCACAAAGACCTGCAAATTATCCATATTAAAAGAAATTTAGCATACAATAATGTAATGGAAACTGTAGGATCCTAGAAAGGGTGAGCAATATAGGATTAATGAAGGCTCTCCTTATATGCGAGGAATAGAAAACTGTTACTAAACTAGTCATATGGCTTTGCATTGAGGCAGTAATATAATGTGGTTGTTTGATTATTCGCATGTAATCAATTGTTTAATGATTTAATTATATTTGAAATTGGTTTTAAGAGATTTTTAATTGGTGCTTAGTTTCAATTTTTAACATTTTCTTGTTAATATGAAATTGGTTTGAAGAGATTTTTCCCTAAAACTAAAATAACAAAGTATCGAAATTATATATATAATTTCTTGATGCATTTAGAATGAAATTCTTATTACTTAAAGAGATACTATTGCATCAATTGATTTTGTAATTTTATTAAGAAAGAAAAAGCATAATTAACAAAATAATAAAGTTTCAAATAATACATAATCCAAATCCTATATTATCATAAACTTTTGAACAACTTGGAGGACTTATTAATAAGGATTGAACTAGTGTAAGAGATGGTTTTCTTCATTATTATTATTTTTATATTTTATCTAAAAATATCTAATATAAATTTTAAACAATTCAAATAGGTTATGTGATAACATAAACTAAATTCAAACTATTTATTTAAAACCTCTTCTCATATTTTTCTCTTTTTTCAACATTGGCATAAATATTTTATTTTTTCTACTTTTTGTCAACACATAGGGCAAAAGAAACCCAATTTACATGTTGGCAAAAGAAACCCAATTTACATGTTAAATCTTTTATTTTCATGGTTTAATGGTAAGAAATATCCTCAAACTAGTTTGAACATCGATCAAAATTAAGTTCTCTGCATACGTCCCCACACCCTCACATTGTGCATTCATATAAATTTAATACAAAATATAGGTTTAGGTTTAAATATATTGACTATTAAACAATTCATGCCTTTCCCATTTAATACACTTAGAATTGCATCTTGTGTGTGTGTAGTTATTTGGCCCATATTTCAATGCGAGTTGTATATCTTTAAAAAAGAAAACTAGATATGCAAGCTATTTTGATGTGTTTTTTTTTACATAAAAAATTCAAAGTTTATGCAAGTATTTAAATAAATAAATCGATAATTATTCATATAAATAAATGAAAAAAAATCGTTAACAATAACTACTTGAAAACTTGAAAAATTGAAAGATAGATGTAGATCAAAATATTTGATCTCGTAAAATAAAATATTTATCCAGTTGTATTTATTGAATTTTTTTATTAAAATCAATAAAAAGATAATAGAAATAAAAACACATGTGAAACTGATTGAATAAAATAAAATAAAAATAATGCTATTTTTAAAAAATAATATAGAACGATAAAATTGGAAAAGAAAATGAGCAAGAAAAAAGGATGTTGAACCACATTAACTTTAAAACTTGTGACCTGGGTCATTAGTTTAGAAGTACCATAAATGAAAAAATCACGAAACCCGATCCCTGACAAATTAGAAGCTAAAGGATGAAACTGATAAAAAAAAATCAATTACACAAAAGGATCAAAAATAAAAAAAATATAATTAAAAAAAATAAAGGTGAAAATTAAAATAAAAAATAAATTAGAGGGCAAGCAAAAATTTTCAATTTGGTATTAAATTGAAAAGAAAAATAACTTTCACAAATGAAAAAAACAAATCAAAATAATGATGGTCAAATTAAAAAAAAAATAACATAAACCTTGATTGAAATTGAAAACTAATAAATTTTTTAACAAAAAAACTAAGAAAAAAATAGAAATTAAAGAATAAAAACCGAATTAAAAACAAAATATTTAACAAATTGTAATTGAATGAGTAAATTGAAAACAAAATAAAATTTTATAAAAGAAAATCGAAAGAATAAGAATTATTTTCCATTGTTATGAAAAACAAATATATTATCCTTGTTCATATATTTATCTAAACAAAAAAAATCCATATCCTTATTATTTTAATAATATACTATTAAAGATTCCTAATTCCATGTATTAAATATTCTTTTCTTATAGACATGTTCAGTTCTTCTAATAGCTTGACAAAAATGCTAAGAGTCCAAGATTAACTTAATTTATTCCTATCGTTTGAGTAAATTTGAGTTTAAGAAAATAAGTTATTCATATTAATAAAGTAAAAAAATAGAGTCAAAGATTATTATAATTGATAAAGAATTTGTTTTTAGAGAAGGCAAGCATACTATTCTAGAAAAAACATGTAAAAGATGATTACGAGATAATTATGTAATTCCTTGCTTCTCTATAATTAATTAAAGTAGGTGTTTTATGTGAAAGCACAACAAAACTAAATAAATTTTAGAAATACTATTAAAAATACATATCCTTATTATTCTAATAATAAAGTATTAAGAATATTTTAGGAAACAGATGATAGTTGTGGAAGTGTGTTGCTAGTAGTAATTATTAAAAGGGATTTTAATTATTTTCATGTATAATATCGGTTTTGATTATTTAATTCCAATTAACTAGGTAGTTTTGAGACTATATTCTAAAATTACAAACAAAAAATAAAATAAAATCATCTTATCACTTGAAAAAAAAACTAGTAATATATATATATATAAGGAATATATGTAGGCATGTAACCTTTCGTGTCTAGTGATACGTTCATCTGACTATAAAGATATAGATGCCTGAGAGATGAAAATCCTTTGAAGAATGATAAGGTGCTATCGTTGATTCTATTATAGCCTAAATCAAGACTCTTCAACTTGTTAAGCCTCGATGGTCCTTCATAACCTGCATGATATTTATAGCAAGCGGTTAGTGATTAATTTTAAAAAAATCAATTACATTTCAAATCCTAAATATTCATTTTTGTCTTCAAAAAATTAAATTAAGAAACAAGTCTTTGATTTGAAAACCAACTACATGATTATCAATCATTTCAAAATTGTTAATTATTTGAAGTGTAGTTGTAAATTGAAAAAAAAAACAAGTATCAAGCTAAATAATTATTCATCTCATAACTTAGAGCCTGTTTGAGAGTGTGTATCGTAAAAATTGCATTTATAAATGTTTTTTTATTTGGAAACATATTAAAATATTTTTTTTATTTTTAAAATTTTATTTTTAAAGCAAAACAATTCAAAAAATAACAAAATAACAGTTCAATAATAATAACAAACAAGCCCGGAATCTAAAGTAGTATTGTGATGTAGCTTGATTTAAATAAAGGTACATAGAGGTTTGGTATAATTAATATATTATTCACACTTTGGCACAACTATTTAATTAATTAATAAAATAGAGAATGTGCTTTTATGGTGGATTACCTTACAAAGTATTATTTATTTAAATAGTTTTTTTTATTTTTTATTTTAATATTCGATATGTAAAAATTCAAATTTATGATTTTTTTTATCTAGCACAGAGAGATATGTTTTCCTAGGTCACGTAGACAAAAAACAATAATCATGATTGGTCTTTTTTATGCAAGGAACATGACCTACCTATCCCTTCCTCTCTCGTCTTATTTTTTTGGAATTAAAATATAATAAAAATAAAATTTAAACCGAAATAAGCACTAAAGAAACCAAATATACTTAATCTGAAACTTGAAATATTAAACTTAAGATGGATATTGGGCACAAAGGTTAAATCTAAGGTACTTGAAGTGAAAAAGATAGACAGAAAAAAAAAAGAGTAAAAAAGAGAAATAAAAGAGTTATCAAACAGCCCTTAATTAATTGATACCTGTTAAGGCTACAAAATTTTGGATATTATTTCCTGACAGCGATAGCTCCTCCAAGTTGCTTAATGAATCAAATTCTGAGTTAAGAAAAGAATACAAAAGAGTTAATATAAAATTTTTAGGCCTTTTCTTCTCAAATTGAAACTTATATGTAACATTTCGACTCTTTTTCAACTAGTTATGATGATGTGTTTGTGTGGGTCTATGTACCTTTCATGTTTATTGATCCTTGCAGCTGGTTGTCACTAAGATTTAGATGTTTGAGAGATGAAAGCCCTTTAAGGGATGATAGGATGCTATTGTTGAAGTGATTGTATCTTAAATCAAGACTCTCCAATTTGTTAAGCCCTTCGAGAGATGATAGGATGCTATTGTTGAAGTTATTGAAGCTTAAATCAAGACTCTGTAATTTGTTAAGCCTTGATGGTCCTTCAGAACCTGCATGATATTTATAGCAAGTGGTTAGTGATTAATTTCAAAATCAATTACATTTCAAATCCTAAATATTCATTTTTGTCTTCAAAGAATTTAATTAAGAGACAAATCTTTGATTTGAAAACCAACTACATGATTATCACTCACGTCAAAATCGTTAATTATTTTAAATATTGAGAAAACAATTATAGGTTAATCCAATGGTTTGGTATCAAACTAAAATTAACAATTATGATTCATCACTTAATTAGACCCTGTTTGAAAATGTAGTAGAAATTATATTTTAAAGAGTGTTTGTTGTTTGGAAATGTATTAAAATATATTTTTTTAAAAATTTATTTTTGATATTAGCACATCAAGACAATAAAAAAATAATTTAAAACAAAAAAATAAAAAACAATAGAGAAACGGCGGTTCAACCACAACGCCAAATAAGCTCGTAATGCCTGTTCGGCATTGAGATTTAATATGTTTTTCATCAAAATTTGATTATTGGTTTCTGCTTCAAATTAATTTTTTATATTATTTTTAAATTGTTTTGATGTGCTAATGTAAAAAATAAATTTAAAAAAAATTACAAAAATTATTTTTTTTATACATTTCAAAATAAAAAAATAATATTTACTGTACTTTCAGACTTCTAGTTGGTTAATTTATCAAACCACTTGGAGTTAATATTTTTTTATTTTTAAAACAAAAAAATTCAAAAAATAACAAAATAACTATTCAACAATAACAACAAACAAGCCCGAAATCTAAAGTAGTATTATAATGTACCTTGATTTAAATTAAGGTACATAGAGGTTTGGTATAATTAATATATTATTCACACTTTGGCACAACTATTTAATTAATTAATAAAATAAAGAATGTGCTTTTATGGTGGATCACCTTACAAAGTATTATTTATTTAAATAATTTTTTTTTTAATATTTGATATGTTAAAAATTGAAATTCATGATTTTTTTTATCTAGCACAAAGAGATATGTTTTCCGCGTAGACAAAAAAAAACAATAATCATGATTGGTCTTTTTTATGGTAGGAACATGACTTACCTATCCATTCCTCTCTCGTCTTATTATTTTGGGATTAAAATATAATAAAAATAAAATTTAAATCGAAATAAGCACTAAAAACACCAAATATACTTAATCTGAAACTTGAAATATTAAACTTAAGATGGATATTGGGCACGAAGGTTAAATCTAAGGTACTTGAAGTGAAAAAGATAGACAGAAAAAAAAAGAGTAAAAAAGAGAAATAAAAGAGTTATCAAACAGCCTTCAATTAATTGATATATACCTGTTAAGGCTACAACATCTTGGATCTTATTTCTAGCCAGCCATAGCACCTCCAAGTTGCTCAATGAATCAAATTCTGAGTTAAGAAAAGAATATAAAAGAGTTAATATAAAATTTTTAGGATTGAAACTTATATGTAACATTTCGACTCTTTTTCAATTAGTTATGATGATGTGTTTGTGTGGGTCTAAGTACCTTTCATGTTTATTGATCCTTGCAACTGGTTGCTACCAAGATTTAGATATTTGAGAGATGAAAGCCCTTTGAGGGATGATATGATGCTATTGTTGAGGTAATTTGAGCTTAAATCAAGAAACTCCAATTTGTTAAGCCTTGATAGTCTTTCAGAGCCTGCATGATATTTATAGCACGCGATTAGTGATTAATTTCAAAATCAATTGCATTTCAAATCCTAAATATTCATTTTTGTCTTCAAAGAATTTAATTAAGAGACAAATCTTTGATTTGAAAACCAACTACATGATTATCACTCACGTCAAAATCGTTAATTATTTTAAATATTGAGAAAACAATTATAGGTTAATCCAGTGGTTTGGTATTAAACTAAATTTAACAATTATGATTCATCGAGCATGTTTGAAAGTGTAGTAGAAATTATATTTTAAAGAGTGTTTGTTGTTTGGAAATGTATTAAAATAATTTTTTTTTAAATTTTTTTTATATTAAAACATTAAAACAATAAAAAAATAATTTAAAACAAAAAAAATAAAAACAATAAAGAAACGGTAGTTCAACCGCAACACCAAATAAGCTCATAGTGCTTGTTTGACATTGAGATTTAATATGTTTTTCATCAAAATTTGATTATTGTTTTTTGCTTCAAATTAATTTTTATATTATTTTTAAATTATTTTGATGTGCTGATGTAAAAAATAATTTTTAAAAAATAAAAAATATATTTTAATACATTTCAAAATAAAAAAAAAATAACATTTATTGTACTTTCACAATCCCATTTAGTTAATTTATCAAACCATTCGGAGTTAATATATTTATAGGATAACAACAAGCAGATGACAGGAGAGCCCTTTTACAGGACAATGCACCCAAAGTCACCAGAGGTTAATAGTGAATGGTAGAATGAACTGGTTGAGAATCAAGTCGGTACTGAGTAAAGTCGGTACTGAGTAAAGGTTCCAATGACACCTCCCAGCTTTGGATTCCCACTAATTTAAATATATGATTGAGACCAAGTGCGTTCCGTGATTTAAAAATCAAAGACAAACACACAAAAAAAAAGTAAAAAAGAGAAATCAAAAAGTTATCAAACGGTCCTTAATTAATTGATACCTGTTAAGGTTACAAAATCTTGGATCTCATTTTGAACCAGCGATAGCTCCTCCAAGTTGCTCAATGAATCAAATTCTGAGTTAAGGAAATAATACAAAAGAGAAGAGTTAATATAAAACTCTTAGGCCTGTTATTCTCAAATTGAAACTTATAGGGATCAATTCATAACTTCATATCAAAGAATAAATAGAACATGTGCGTGTCTAACATTTCGAGTCTTTTTCAATTGATTGTGATGATGTGTTTGTGTGGGTCTAGGTACCTTTCGTGTCTATTGATCCTTGCAACTGGTTGAAATCAAGATTTAGATATTTGAGAGATGAAAGCCCTTTCATGGATGATAGAATGCTATTATTGAAGTTATTAAAGCTCAAATAAAGAACCTCCAATTTGGCAAGTCTTGATAGTCTTTCGAAACCTGCATGCATGTAAGATTTCTAGTTAGTTGTCAGGGTATAAAGCCAAAAAAATTATTAGATTAATTTAGAGAATAAGTCAGTTTATATATGTTTATTTTCGTGCTAAAATTACGAAAGATAAAGTCTTTAATGAAGAGGCAAACCTTCATTCGCAACACAGCCAACTATGCCATTTCCACTCAAGTCAAGAACATTGAGTTCTTGGAAGGGAAGAAATATAGATGCATTTAGGTACCAATATTCTTCCATTGACCTATCTCTTGTGAAGTAAAGATTGATTTCGATGACTCGTCTTGTAGTGGAATTGCTGCAGGTAACTCTTTTCCAACTGCAACAGAGGGCATCTTTTCCCCAAGAGAATAGCGGGGATGGAATGTCATTTGGGTGGTCACCAAAGGAAGTTTTGATTTGCAAAAGAGCAATTCGTTCTTCCTCCAAACACCCTTGTGATAGAAGCATGGCATTAATCATCATTATCACCGCCACTGCTGGTAGAGAGAACCTGTTGAATCCCATTTGTACCCCTCTGTTTCTGCTTGAAATTAATGTATCAAATACTTGTTAGGAGCCAAAGGCTCTTTATAGGGGAGAGCATCATGCATTGCCGTCCGGCGGGCCCATCTTTGATCAAGTGGATCTTTTATGGAAGGTGACGTAAGGTTCCTCAGTCCATCAATTTCCATGAAGTTTCAATTTTTGTTTTTTGTTTTAGAACAACGTAAAATTATTACTCTTAAATAAAACTCGTTTAATCTTAAGACTTGCAGGAAAACCATCAATATGTTGCACCTGATTTGTAATTTAATTAAAGAGAATTATGATTGTTTTTAATTTGATTAGAAAGAAAGAGAACTAGTTTTAGCCGTGTGAGCTTGTGTTCGATAACTTATGTGAAAATTAATAAGAAAAAAAAATGAATGATTATGTTTGTGATTTGTCGTCCAATAAAATCTATACCTTCGCTGGTTGAGCAAAAAGCTATATTTATTGGGTGACCCAGCTTTGAATGTTTGTTGACGGTTTATTTTTATGTTTTAAAAATATTTTTTAAAAATTTTAATTTTATTTTTTATTTTAAATTAATATTTTAAAATTATTTTAATGCAATAATATTAAAAATAATTTTTAAAAAATAAAAATATATTTTTTTTAATATATTTTTAAATAAAAAATACTTTTAAAAAACAATTATAATCCTGTTGTCAAACGAATTGTTCAACGCATGAAAGAGGAGATTTAAACATTGACTTCGAGTCAACTGAGAAAATGAACAACGTTGTCGTTCTCATGAATGATAGTGCTCAGGTATTGCAATATCACATGATTTTCCACGTACAGTAGACTCTTCTTTCTTTGGCTTTATTGCCGAAACCTGATAGCGACAGCAAGTAGACATCAAGAACAGTGACAGCAAGAGGTTCATTAATTCAATTGTAACACGCGTTAAAAACACTTTTTTTAACACGATAAAAAAAAAATATAATATAAATTTAGATGATAAACTTAAATTGTAAAATTATAAATCATTTTTTTAACTAATTATATATTTATAATTTTATTTGAAAAACTAAATTACATTAAAATCTAATAAAATAAATCAATAAATAATCTAAATAAAATAAAAAGATAAATAATATGAATCAATAATCTAATAACATGGAAAAATAAAAAGTCTTTCAACAAAACTTTTCAATATAAAAGAATCATTAAATAATAGAAAGTATACATGAACTTGGTGACAACTTGGTTGTTCCTATCACAACAAGTCCTAATAGACTCCTTTTGGGTTTGCAAGCTAATGAGTCTAAACTAATAATTAACCAACATCAATTTAATAACAAAATAAACCCCTAAATAATGTTTAATGATCTACCAAAAATTTAAATTAAAAATAATTATTTAAAATTAAATAAATAGAATAGAATAGAATAATAAAAAAAGTTTTCATGTAAAAATTTCTTTATGTTGCTCGAATCTTCAATTTTCATATATTCTTGGCAGATTTGAGTAATGATTTCAAACATATCATTTTCTCTTGTCAGGATGAATTACTGGGCTTACGATATATGGTTGAAAAGCTTCAGATGTCTAGTTTTCAGAACAATTTAAAAGCAACAAAATTCTATCGGTAGCTCCAGATATGTCCCAAACAATACATGAAAGTTTAGTTTGATATATTTGACAAGATTTGTCTGCTAACTTTGACCCTCTAAAATATTATGTCGGTGAACTCCATTCGACCTGGAAATTTACCACAATATATTTTCATGTGTCTAATATTTTTCTGTAAAATTTCAGCTCTATCTAATATACAGTTTGAAACATATGCTCAATCTCGCAAAACTTATCAGCAAATGTTTTAAGGCTAAATTTGGACTCGACTTAGTTCATATCACAAATTTAGTAAACTCATAAAATCGGAACCGAGTTTACTGATTTTGCACGAACTAAGTCTGATTTTACTGGTTTTAGAGTTTTTAATTCGATTTTACATGTTAGATACATGCTGATTCATAAAATTAGATAATTTTACAAGTTAACTCGTGATTTTAACAACAATAATAACACGTTTGATTGTCCCCTATCTACCTATCATGTTGCTTCTACTCTTCCCTTCGCCTCTAGAACATCGATGTTGTTTATATTGTGGTACATTTTAGTGAATTAAGAGGGAATAGTTATTTTTTAAAATATTTTTTTATTTAAAAATATATTAAAATAATTTTTTAATTTTCAATTAATTTTTTGCATGGTATCAAAAAATACGTTCACAATACCTGCACATTCTTTTTTAACGTTAAGGTATTTCCTGTATTTCTTACGAACAAATCAAGCATGCAGTAGATCTTGCTCTTGTCTTAATTTTCTTAAGATGTGTACTATAAGAGTATCCATTTACCGTAATCATGTTCGGGGACACTTCACATTGCTAATTAAATTCACTTAACATATAATTCAAGAATTAAACTAATGGAAATCCATCTTTCTTGTAGCCAAGGAAATCAATCAACAAATTACCATTCAAATTCAATTGTTTTTTTTTTTTGCCGTGGGAGACACATTGAGCGTAAAGACCACTTCTACAGTCAATCGGAGAGTAAGTAGTGTTTGGCATTGAATTTTAACATACTTTTTATTAAAATCTATTTTTTTTTTGTCTTAAATTAGATTTTTTTAAAAGTTTTTTTATATAGTATTAATATGTGAACGTAAAAAATAAATGTTAAAAAATAAAAAATTATTTTAAAACATTTCTAAATAAAAAATATTCTTAAAAAACCACTCTCTTGAACTTAAACGTTATAAATATTTGTAAATATTTTAGGTGGCTTTGTGTTGGATTGTTAGCACGTTTTAAAAAAACTTGGTTTGGTGGTTGAATGAAATTTCTTGGAGTAATTTCCCACCAGGCTCCGACTGATTGCATTATTATTATTATTATTATTATTATTTGCCGTGGGAGACACATTGAGCGTAAAGACCACTTCATTGCTCTATTTTTCAAGCGTCCACTTGCATCATTTTGCATCTGTCTCAAATTGATTGGTAGTTATTTATTTATCATCTTTTAGTTTGTATTAATATTGAATGATTATGTCTGATTTATTAAAGTAGTATAACGTGGTAAATTCTTATTGATTACGCTGTAGTGGTAGCATAACCGTGCTATTTTCTCAAAACAAAAATAAATAAATGTGCGAGTTTTTTAGAATATTAGCTGTCTCTTGATGATATTCTAAAAGCTTGGTGGTCAAAGATTAATTTAAAAATTATTTGTGTGGCCTAAAAAACCAAAAGCAAGTTTCTGCGCAGTTGGCATGTCAGAAAATGGCCAAAAGAACAACGCGTCGCATGACTTAACAGACGACATATTATTAGTTTTAATTTAAAAAAAAAACAACAAATAAGAAGCGAATGACTTGTCTTTTATTCTTTCATTTAAATAAAAAACTAAAAAGCAAGGCTAAAGGGGTCTGACCTCTACTTTTGGCCTACTACTTTTATCTTGGGAGCAAGCTCTTGAAGATGTCATGCTCCTTGTTTTTAAATTGAGGAGTGAAGACAATTGCAATGCTGTCCTAGGCGTAGTACCATACCATGTAGCTGGGAAGCTTTTGATTCTTAAGAAACGCCAACCAACCGGGAGAGCATCTCTCCAAAGATTCACTTATTTTTTTAATTTTGACATGGTTTTTGAATAAAATATAGATTTTTATTTGAATTTTAATATTTTATTTTTCAATTATTATGTATCTAATATGAAAATAAAAATACTAATAATAAATTGTTCATGAAAGTTCATTTCAATTTTTTTAATTTTTAAATAGATTTTAAACTTTATTTTAACTCATTCATAATTTTTTAATCTTTCAATCATACATAAAATATAAACATATTTTTTAAATATTTTTTTCTTGGTCATGGTCTACCACACACACTTAACAGGTTTTGATGAGATTACATTGGCCTAGCCCAACTTACGTTCACAGAAAAAATATTCATACATTAAATTTATGTTAAAAAATCAGATTTACAAAATTTCTATTATATATTAAAATAGATGTAGTCACCTTGAAGGTAACTATTTAAATCCTTCTGCATTACTTTTCTGGCAGTGTAGTTGTGGTTGTTTTTCAAATAATTTTTCGTGTTAAAATACGTGTCAATGATGTTTTTTTATTTTTAAAAATTTATTTTTGATATAAGCATATTAAAATGATTTGAAAACACTAAAAACATATTAATTTAAAGTTAATAAAAAAATTTAATTTTTTTTAAAAATATTTTTGAAACACAAAAACAAACAGACGTAATCTGAATCCTTTTAACATTTTTATTCAAGATGCAGAAAGTAGCCATGGATTTAAAACTTTTGGCTACTCCACTATTTGCCATCACATGAGCTGGGGCTAATATCCTGTTACACACACAGACACATATCTGTGCAGAGTGAGAGATTTCATGCCTAGCTAGACAGCAGGTAATTGCTGATTGTTGACCCATGTTTTGAGTTTTTTTCTCCAGGGATGGAAGCCAATTTGGTTAATATTTCATACATTTACAAGCTCTTTTCACATATATTAATTTTCTATCTCTTAATATATATTACCGATGAGTTGCTAACATGGGATTTGAATTCAAAACCTATCTTGCAAGAATATTATTTTGCTACAAATCGACTGGTAAAAAACAATTAATTTTGTATGAGGTTTATTAATTACCTATAGAATTTTGTAAGTTATATCACAAACCTGCGTCTTTCATTATAATAGACAAAAATTGAATTATTCTTATAACCAACTTTTTTTGTCCTACTAAAAAGGAATTGCCGGATCAAACTAGCTAGGGTTGAGCTTGATTACTATGAACAATTGAGGTCCAGCATCGTCCGTTAATTTTTTTAACTCAAAATTTTGTGCTTTCAAAATTGAAAAATCAAAACTGCTTCTAGCTATCACAGGAATGTTCATTGTCTTCAAGGGTATTTTAATATTTTTACTATTCATAAAAAAATAAAAGGATCCTATAATTCCCATAAACTAGGCTAAATGTTATTTGATTAAGGAATAAAATCAAAATTTTATTGTTAAAATTCACAATAAAATGAGTCTAGTGTTACAATAACTGCACTACCCTCTTTCTCTTTCAGTTTTTTTTATTGTTATTTATTTATTATTCATATGTCTACTTCTCACAATTAAAAAAGGAGAAGAGATAATAAATCACGTAATTAGCAGTTGGTCCCAATTAAAATTATTTACGACGAGAGTGTCTTATCAAACAAATTATTAACACAAACCATTTGAATAATTGTATAGGTACAAAATTATTGTTTTAAAATCTGATTGGATTTTATTTTATAGGTTGATGTATAATTCAAGTAATTTTAGAACTAAATTGAACAAAAATAATAAAAAAATTAACTTGATATGAAGCAGTAAAAAAACCCAAGTTGACTTATAATTTAATTAATTTTGAAAAAACTTATTAATTTTTTTAAAATATTATTATTGTTTTATAAAATAAAAAAATAAATTAATATAAGTTAATTCAGGTCATATAAACCGTAACTAAAACTTATCCAAGTGCCTTGATCAACAAGATGCACCTTGAATTTATTAGTGAAGAAAAACACAGCAAGTTTGCGCCTATAAGACGTCGTCGTTTAGAAAACCTAAACCAGTCAAAGCAATAGAAAACCAAATGCCTTGTCATTCAGTTAATGCAACGGTCTTTTTTTTTTTTTTTAATTCTCCGTAATAAATACAGCCTCTTTCTCTCGTTCTCAACATTTTTCAATCTCAGAAGAAAGTCTCTCTCGCCGTAATAAACTTTTATACGTCCAAATTCTATTTGATGAGTTTATAAAAATTATAGGGAATATTTTAGGATAAATTATTTCTAGAAATTCTCTTACATTATTTATGGTGAATTTAATGACCTCCACTTCAAGATCATGTAGGTTTTTTCTTGGACAGATCTCTCTTTATGGGGATATTAAACTCTTCTAGAATAAATACCTATACAAAATTTCTTGGGGTGTTGATGGGGGACTTTTCGAAGATCAAGTCCGTACCAAGAATATTTGTGTAAAGAACGACATTAATGAAGATATTAAAAAGCTTTTATGAATATATAGAAAAGGTTGGAGAATAAGGTCTAAAGGTGAGGAGAAGAGAAGTGAGTCCTTTCCTTCTATTTCTCCCTTCTTTTTATATCACCTGATTTTTACTGCCTCATGCAACGTAGGAGGGGTCGAAAAGTAATCTTGTATGATTAAAATAATATTATCTTATTACTTGTACCATCACATCTAATTAATGTAAGCATGGCCGGCTTGTTCGTATTTAATGGGATTATGATGGACATCATAATTATTAATTTAGGTTTAGGCTATGGGAGGCTCAGTGTAGAGTGACCCTTCAGTTACACACCCAATCTGAGGGACGTTGGGCTCAATTCACGCCCGGAGCCCAGGAGAAAACGGGTCTAGCTCGCGACTGCACCCAAGAATGATCAGGGACGGTCATGTCCACCCAACGTGGAGTTGGGCGTGGACGCGTCCAGGTCCAGCATGTGGTTGGGCTCGGACGTGTCCAGGCCCAACATGGAGTTGGACGCTGTCGCATCTAGCCCTCAACGTGGGGTTGGGCGCGGACGCGTCCAGGCCAAACATGTGGTTGGGCGCAGTCGCGTCCAGGGTCAACATAGAGTTGAGCACAATCATCCCCTTCCTTAACTTAGAGTTGGGTACCAAAAAAGACATAATCCCATCTCGGGTTATGACTTTCGCGCGTTGTCTCTTAAATGAGGTTGATTTGAGAAACCATGATGCATCACTATGTAAGAAGGTTTGATTCTTCTTGTAATAATAGATAGGGAATTTCAATTTCGATCAAAGAGAGAGTCTTTATGTCATTCAAGTTCTCCGCAGGTATCCATCACTCACTCTCTCGCTATAAATATATAATTTGTTCTTCTTGTCTATGAGCTTGCTATATTTTGGTTAGTCTTTGAGGGGTCTTTAATTTTGTAAATCTTTTTTTATTATATTATAGTTATTTTCATGTAAGCTTTGCTTCATTTCTCTGTTTGATAAGTTCTTTAGTTTTCTGTTCATTGCAACTTATGATTTCTTGAATTTATCAAGGGATTATAGAATTTTCAGAGTTAAAGTTTGGATCTTTTAGATTTCATGGTAAGTGTTTTCTTTTATTTACTTCTTAAAGAATTAGGGTTTAGAGAACAAGAAACCCTTTGATTGATTGGATTTTATTTCTTGGCAAGATTTTAATTTCACTTTCTATTTAACCGGGTTTAAATTTTTGAAACTGGTTTCTACTTTTCTTTCAAAAAAATTGAAACTCTGTTTATGTTTGTGTTTTAAAGCTCTATCCATGCAGGTAAATGAATTCCCTATTAACGTATGCAGGTTAAAAGACCTAAGCAGATCAATAAATATGGTCAATTGAACCAAAAGAGAGGGATCAAATTTCAAACTTGATTGAAGTGGTAAGATAACTTTTTTTCTTGATAGGTTTTCTTTGCTGTAATGCTTCTGTTTCAATTTTAAGCGTAAATGCAAAATTGAGCTGCTGTTTTTGTTAATTGTAATATCATGATTGCTCATAATATTTTACAATTAATTGCAAAATCTTCAAAGTTTTATTCCTACATGTTGGCTTTCCCGTCTTAGAGGATACAATTTTCAAAAAATAATCAACTGCTCTCCTAATTTAAAAAAAAATACATTTTTGTTTTCTTTTGGATTCACTAATGTTGTTGTAACTAGCCCATAATAGTAAAACTATCACTCATAGCTCATGTTATTGAACCAACATTGTTGTATTATTGTTGGCACTTGTCTCTTCCTTTGATTTCTGAATTCTTGCTCTGGAATCAAGTGAATGAGAGCTGATGGAGCAACTCTTCAATGTTTTATTTTGTCTATGCAAACATAAAAAATGGTACTAACATAAATAGCGTTTTTTACTAAAATGATTTTATAAATCACTTCTGTGTTCCGTAACACCATTACTTCCTTAAGCACTTCAGTTAATAAGATTTGCCTGTTAAGAGTTTTGTCTTCTCCCATTTTGAAGAGTAGGACTGTTGAAATAGAAAAGGGCTAAAGTATTATCTAATTCTTGCTCTGTATTGCTATTTTGCTTATTAGACGCTGTTTCAATACCTCATGTATGTAGATGCGCGGATAAAGAATTATGAATTTATATGTAAGTTATTCTTTTAAAATTTGATGAAAGGATAAAATTTTTAAAACTTCTTTAAGATATTAAAGTCATGAAGTAGCTTATTTCAGATAGGGTGTGTTAGGGGTGCTAATACCTTTCCTAATCATAACCAGATTTTTACCCGTGAATCTCTGACAAGACCAGTATACCCAGGTTTCCTAGTAGCTCTCAATTAAATATTAGGTGGCGACTCCCGATGAATCAAAGCAAACAACGAGAGAGAAAAAAAATCGCCAGCCGATGCCGTGCGGGTGACGTGCAACACCATAAACTCTAAACCTATAATACCCTAAACCTCCCTTAAAAAATCCTAAACACTAAAATATATTAAACCCTAAACCCTAACATCAAAAAAACCATAAACCTCCTAGAAACAGATAAACGTTTTACCCCTTAAAAAACCCTAAACCCTAATCTCTAAAAAACTAATTCTAAAATATACTAAATCATAAACTCTAACCTTTAATATATTTGATCATTGCACATAATATAATTTAATGTTTAGTGTTTTGTGGTGCTGAGAGTTTTTTAAAAGTATTTTATTTTTTTTATCATCACATTAAAATTATTAAAAAATAAAAAAACTCAAATTAATGTTTTTTCTAAACAAATACTTTTGAAAAGCATTGAAAAACAAAAGTTACAGCACTCTCAGATATAATCTTAATATAAAGATATTTATCATACAAATCAAAATTACCACATGACACTCCAAAATTCAAATGTAACTACAAAGTTTTAGTAAATGCCTTAGATATTCATTCCAAGGAAACCTATATACCCATTCGATAGTAAAAAATGAATTTTATTTCATCATATTAATAGCATATATTAACACTTAATACATTAATCAACACTGAAATTAAGTTTTCAAAACAAATAACACTTAATATAGAGCCTACTTATATCTATATTAAGACCTATCTCAATAAGCACATCACACAAACTCGTAACTATGACTATTCACGTTTTAAAACTATGAAAATATTTATTGGATATATAGCATTTATTTTGTTAATTAATTATAACTCTTTGGATATAGAGAGCCGGTCAACTCTCATGATATCTCACCAACATGACCCTTCATATTTTTTTCTTAAAAGAAATCATATTGTAATTTTATTAGCTGTAACAGTAAAGTCAACATAGCACTGTATATATGTTCAAGCAAATACTCAATAAAAAAATCCAGCATTATTGTTGTCTTTTCCATGCCTTGAGTCTTGGTATACTATTTTCTCTCAAACGCATCAAAAGTAAGAAGTTTTAACAAATCTCTAATTCAAAGGCAGGTGCAACTATATAACAAAAATTAGTCTTGAAAGGAGAATAAAAAACAAATGATTTGCTTCCTTGCAAGTTTGCTTGGTAGTAAGGTAAGAAAAAAACAGAACATTATTTGCAAGATGCCACAAAGTGTTTGAACATATTGGTTTATTGATCAATCACGACTTGAAAATGTAAAAAACTAAACAAAATATACACTGAGCCAATACCTTTTTAGACACAAGGCTGAAATCGTCTAAACCTGGCTGGCACATGTAAATTGTCCACAAGAAAGTAATAACAATTATTGATGCTCTCCCTAATGAAGTAAAACCATGCTCGTCTCCAGTGTGGGTTTATGTATAAAACTGCTCCTATTGCCAACAGGTTTATGATGTATGCCACTGAAAATGTCACATAGAAAGCCTGCATATCAATGAAGCCATACCTTGATAACGGTGATGGCTCTCCAGTGCAATTATTGGTGAGCGGTGGTCCACAAAGCAACGGATTTCCCTCGTAACTAGACCTGTTGAGTGTTGCAAATTGTGCAGCCATCTCTGGTGTTTTGCCAGATAAGTTATTGTAAGCTACACTGAAAGCAGCAAGGGAGTCTAAGTCGACAAGCTGATAAGGAATTTCCCCGTTCAAGTTGTTGTAAGAAATATCCAAGCTTTCAATCTTCTTCAGGTTTGAAAATGTAGGTGGTATTGGACCTGTTAAACTGTTATGAGATAGATTCAACACTTGGATGTTGCCAAGGTATCCAAGCTTAAAAGGAATCTCTCCTGTCAAACTGTTATGGCTAAGATCTAATTTGTTCAGGTTGCCAAGGTATCCAAGCTTAAAAGGAATCTCTCCTGTCAAACTGTTATGGCTAAGATCTAATTTGTTCAGCAACAGGCAGCCATCGAGTGCACCAATCAGTGATCCTTCTAGTTTATTTTTTGATAAATAAACTTCTGTCATCGTCCCTGAAGAACAAAAGCTGCATGGTAGACTTCCAAAAAGATTGTTCTCTGAAAGGTCTAAATATTGAAGAAACATATTCCCTATCCATCTCGGTATCTTGCCAGATAAATTGTTGAGACTGACATCCAATGTTTGCAATGCAGAACAATTAGACAAGCTATTAGGAAGAATCCCGGTTAACTGATTCCCTTTTAATATCAACTCGGTCAAGTATGTTAAGTTAAATTTTTTCCACAAAAACTGGCCTTTCAAATAATTATTTGAAAGCACGAGAACACCTAATGATAAACAGCCTTCCACCAACTGCTCGGGTATGTTGCCTGACAAGCCATTGTTGGACAAATCTAAGACTTCCAAGAGGCTCATATTGCTGATCGAAGAGGGAATGCTACCACTGAAATCATTTCTGGACAGGTTCAAAAACACTAACCTCGGGAAACATGCTCCAATTTCGGTGGGAATTTGATTGTGGATGCGATTTCTCGAGATATCCAAATGTGACAACCAACTCACAAGGGAATGATTTGCTAATTGAAAAGATCCTAAAAGAGAATTATTGACCAAATAGAGCTTTTCGAGTTTTGTGTTGTTTTGTAACAACCAGCTCGGAAATTCTCCTGTCATTTTAATGTGTGAGAGATCAAGAAATTGAAGGTCATGCTGATAGTACAGGGATTTCGGAAATAACCCGCCGAATCCAGAACATGCCAAAGATAGGCTCTGTAACTGGAACCTTGGAATTAAATTGTGTACTGGTTCTGTAGACTCATATATCTCATTATTGTCACCATTCAAATGCTTGAGTTTTGAAAGGTTAAAAAATGGGCCAAGTGAGATTGGTATTTGGAAGTGATTGTCTGACAGTTGTAGATCTCGAATAGACGTGAGACTACCAAAGGGGCTCAAGGATATATTCCCAGTGAAGTGGTTGAATGAGATATTTAAAGCTTGAAGGTTTGTCAAATTCGAGAAACACGAAGGTAATGAACCATTGAGATTATTATAGCTGATATCTAGTTCCTGGAGATGCTTTAACTCACAAAGGCCTGCAAATTGTCCATGTTAAAAGAAATTTAGCATACAATAATGTGATGGAAACTATGGGATCGTACAAAGGGCGAGCAATATAGGATTAATGAAGGCTCTTCTTATATGCGAGGACTAGAAAACTATTACTAAACTAGTTTTTTCTACTTTTTGTCTATACATAGGGCTAAAGAAACCCAGTTTACATGTTAAATCTTTTATTTTATTGGTTTAATGGTAAGAGATATCCTCAAACTAGTTTGAACGTCGATTACAGTTAAGTTCTCTGCATATAGTTTTATATGCATGTCCCCACACCCTCACATTGGCTTGTGCATTCATATAAATTTAATACAAAATATGGGTTTAGGCTTAAATATATTGACTATTAAACAATTCATGTCTTTCCCATTGAATACACTTAGAATTGCATCCCTTATATATATATATATATATATATATATATATATATATATATATATATATATATATATATATTCCATATTTCACTACGAGTTGTATATTTTTAAAAAAGAAAACTGGATATGCAAGTTATTTTAATGTATTTTTTTACATAAAAAATTCAAAATATAAATCAAAAAGCTTATGCAAGTATCTAATTAAATAAATCGATAATCATCCATATAAATAAATGAAAAAAAATCGTTAACAATAACTACAAGAAAAACTTGAAAAATTGAAAGATAGATGTAGATCAAGATATTTGATCTTGTAAAATAAAATATTTACCCAGTTGTATTTACTGAATTTATTTATTAAAATCAATAAAAAATAATAGAAATAAAAACAAATATGAAATTGATTGATTAAAATAAAAATAAAAATAAAAATATATTTTTATATAATATAGAACGATAAAATTGAAAAAAAAATGAGCAAGAAAAAAAAATGTTGAACCGCATTAACTTTAAAATTTGTGACCTGGGTCATTAGTTTGGAAGTACTATAAATGAAAAAATCACAAAACTCGATTCCTGACAAATCAAAACCTAAAGGATGAAACTGAGAGAACAAATTAATTACACAAAAGGATCAAAATAAAAAAAAATTATAATTAAAAGAATGAGGGTAAAAATTAAAATTAAAAATAAATTAAAGGGCAAGAAAAAATTTTCAATTGGAGTATTAAATTGAAAAGAAAAATAACTTTCACAAATGAAAAAACAAATCAAAATAATGAGGGCTAAATTAAAAAAAAAACATAAACCTTGATTGAAATTGAAAACTAATAAAATTTTAACAAAAAAACTAAGGAAAAAAATAGAAATTAAAGAATAAAGACCGAATTAAAAACAAAATATTTAACAAATTATAATTGAAGAAGTAAATTGAAAACAAATAAAATTTTTATAAAAAAACTAAGAACGAATATAATACATCAAAAGAATAAGATTATTTTTCATTGATACAAAAAACAAATATATTATCATTGTTCATATATTTATCTAAGGATAAAAATCCATATACTTATTATTTTAATAATATACTATTAAAGATTCGTAATTCCATGTATTAAATATTCTTTTCTTATTTACATGTTTAGTTCTTCTAATAGTTTGACAAAAATGCTACGAGTCCAAGATTAACTTAATTTATTCCTACCGTTTGAGTAAATTTGAGTTTAAGAAAATAAGTTATTCATATTAATAAAGGAAAAATAGGGTAAAAGATTATTATAATAGATAAAGAATTTGTTTTTAGAAAAGGCAAGCATGCTATTCTAGAAAAAACATGTAAAAGATGATTACGAGATAATTATGTAATTCCTTGCTTCTCTATAATTAATTAAAGTAGGTGTTTTATGTGAAAGCACAACAAAACCAAATAAATTTTAGAGTAGTAATTATTAAAAGGGACTTTAATTATTTTCATGTATAATATCGGTTTTGATTATTTAATTCCAATTAACTAGGTAGTTTCGAGACTATTTTCTAAAATTACAAATATAAAATAAAATAAAATCATCTTATCACTTGTAAAAAGACTAGTAATATATATATATAAAAAATAAATGTAGGCATGTAACCTTTCATGTCTATTGATCCTTTCAAGTCGTTAAAATAAAGATATAGATGCTTGAGAGATGAAAACCCTTCGAGGAATGATAAAGTGCTATCGTTGATTCTATTGAAGCCTAAATTAAGACTTTCCAATTTGTTAAGCTTTAGTGGTCCTTCATAACCTGCATGATATTTATAGCAAGGGGTTAGTGATTAATTTTAAAAAAAATCAATTACATCTCAAATCCTAAATATTCATTTTTGTCTTCAAATAATTTAATTAAGAAACAAGTCTTTGATTTGAAACCAACTACATGATTATCACTCATTTCAAAATTGTTAATTATTTGAAGTGTAGTGGTAAATTGAAAAAAAAAAAAAGTATCAAGCTAAAAAATTATTCATCACATAACTTAGAGCCTGTTTGAGAGTGTGTATCGTAAAAATTGCGTTTTAGAATGTTTTTTTATTTGAAAACATATTAAAATATATTTTTTTATTTTAAAAAATTTATTTTTAAAGCAAAAAAATTCAAAATAACAAAATAACAGTTCAACAATAACACCAAACAAGCCCAAAATCTAAAGTAGTATTGTGATATAGCTTGATTTAAATAAAGGTACATAGAGGTTTGGTATAATTAATATATTATTCACACTTTGGCACAACTATTTAATTAATTAATAAAATAGAGAATGTGCTTTTATGGTGGATCAACTTACAAAGTATTATTTATTTAAACAGTATTTTTTTTATTTTTTATTTTATATTTTAATATTTGGTATGTTAAAAATTAAAATTCATGATTTTATTATCTAGCAGAGAGAGATGTTTTCCTAGGTCACGTAGACAAAAAACAATAATCATGACCTACCTATCCCTTCCTCTCTCGTCTTATTTTTTTGGGATTAAAATATAATAAAAATAAAATTTAAATCGAAATAAGCACTAAAAAAACCAAATATACTTGATCTGAAACTTGAAATATTAAACTTAAGATGGATATTGGGCACTAAGGTTAAATCTAAGATACTTAAAGTAAAAAAGATAGACAGAAAAAAAAAAAGAGTAAAAAAGAGAAATAAAAGAGATATCAAACGGTCTTTAATTAATTGATACCTGTTAAGGTTACAAAACCGTGGATATTATTTTCGAACAGCGATAGCTCCTCCAAGTTGCTCAATAAATCAAATTCTGAGTTAAGAAAAGAAAACAAAAGAGTTAATATAAATTTTTTGGACTTTTTATTCTCAAATTGAAACTTAAGAGTATCAATTCATGTGGATCTAAGTACCTTTCATGTTTATTAATCCTTGCAACTGGTTGCCACCAAGATATAGATGTTTGAGAGATGAAAGCCCTTTAAGAGATGATAGGATGTTATTGTTGAAGTTATTGTAACCCAAATCAAGAGTCTCCAATTTGTTAAGCCTTGATGGTCCTTCAGAGCCTGCATGATATTTATAGCAAGCGGTTAGTGATTAATTTCAAAATCAATTACATTTCAAATCCTAAATATTCATTTTTGTCTTCAAAGAATTTAATTAAGAGACAAATCTTTGATTTGAAAACCATCTACATGATATTATCACTCACGTCAAAATTGTTAATTATTTGAAATTTTGAGAAAACAATTATAGGTTAATCCAATGGTTTGGTATCAAACTAAATTTAACAATTATGATTCATCACCTAATTAGAGGCTGTTTGAAAGTGTAGTAGAAATTATATTTTAAAGTGTTTGATGTTTGGAAATGTATTAAAATAATATTTTTTTTATTTTTTAAAATTTATTTTTGATATTAACACATTAAAAAAATAAAAAAAACAATTTAAAAAAAACAATAGAGAAACGGCGGTTCAACCACAACACCACATAAGCTCGTAGTGACTATTTGGCATTGAGATTTAATATGTTTTTCATCCAAATTTGATTATTGGTTTCTGCTTCAAATTAATTTTTTATATTATTTTTAAATTATTTTGATTTACTGATGTAAAAAATAAATTTTAAAAAAATAGTTTTTGATAGTGAACAAGATAATTATATATTTCAGCTACACAGGTTAAGATATTTTTAAAAATCCTGAATATATTATGAATTTTAATATATTTATAGGATAACAACAAGCAGATGACAGGAGAGCCCTTTTACAGGACCATGCACCCAAAGTCATCGGAGGTTAATAGTGAATGGTAGAATGAACTGGTTGAGAATCAAGTCGGTATTGAATACTGAGTAAAGGTTACAATGACACCTCTCATCTTTGGATTCCCACTAATTTAAATATATGATGGAGACCAAGTGTGTTCTGTTATTTAAAAATTGAAAACAAACATAAAAAAAAGAGAGAAATAAAAAAGTTATCAAACAGCCCTTAATTAATTGATACCTGTTAAGGTTATAAATTTTTGAATCTTATTGTAGGACAGCGATAGCACCTCCAAGTTGCTTAATGAATCAAATTCTGAGTTAAGGAAATAATACAAGAGAAAAGAGTTAATATAAAACTTTATTCTCAAATTGAAACTTATAGGGATCAATTCATAACTTCATATCAAAGAATAGAACATATGTGTCTAACATTCAAGTCTTTTTCAATTGGTTGTAATGATGTGTTTGTGTGTCTCTAATTACGTACCTTTTGTGTTTATTGATCCTTGCAACTGGTTGCTATGAAAATTTAGATGTTTGAGAGATGAAAGCCCTTTAATAGATGATAAGATACTATTATTGAAGTTATTGGAGCTCAAAGAAAGAACCTTCAATTTGGCAAGTCTTGATAGTCTTTCCAAACCTGCATGCATATATGTAAGATTTCTAGTTAGTTGTTAGGGTATAAAGCCAAAGAAATTATTTGATTAATTAAGAAAATAAATCGATTTCAGTTTATATATGTTTATTTTCGTGCTAAAATTACGAAAAATGAAGTCTTTAATGAAGAGGCAAACCTTCATTCGCAACACAGCCAGCTATGCTATTTCCACTCAAGTCAAGAACATTGAGTTCTTGGAAGGGAAGAAATATAGATGCATTTAGGTACCAATCTTTCATCGACCAATCTCTTGCGAAGGAAAGATCGATTTCGATGACTCGTCTTGTAGTGGAATTGCTGCAGGTAACTCCATACCAGCTGCAACAGAGGGCATCTTTTCCCCAAGAGAATGGCGAGGATGGAATGTCATTTAGGCCAAAGGAAGTTTTGATTTGCAAAAGAGCAATTCGTTCTTCCTCCAAACACCCTTGTGATAGAAGCATGGCATTAATCATCACCATCACCGCCACTGCTGGCAGAGAGAACCTGTTGAATCCCATTTGTACCCCTCTGTTTCTGCTTGAAATTAATGTATCAAATACTTCTTAGGAGCCAAAGGCTCTTTATAGGGGAGAGCACCATGCATTGCCGTCCGGCGGGCCCATCTTTGATCAAGTGGATCTTTTATGGAAGGTGACGTAAGGTTCCTCAGTGCATCAATTTCCATGAAGTTTCAATTTTTGTATTTTTGTTTTAGAACAATGTAAAATCATTACTCTTAAATAAAACTCGTTTAACCTTAAGTTTCTTTTCTAAACCACTGTGAAGACAAGAAAGAAAGTATTTTGATCTTTTCCACAAGAATCTACACAGGCAGTCATCAAACTAACGATGGCCATTATATAGAATTTTTGTTACATGCAGTTAAAAACTCAGGTGTACTTATGATTCGATTAATCTGGTAAATTTTAGTTTAAATTTGGTAAAAATTTCTTTGATCTTTTTCTATTTTTTAATTAAAATAATGTTATTTTAAAGTTTTTTTTTAAAAAAAAATATTTGGATTAATTCTCCTGACTTACCCTGAATCTAAACCTTGCTCCATATTAACTCTCATAATGTATTTAATAACTCTGATATTATTTAAAAACTTAAAATATTAAATGAGATTATATGAATAGTTTTATATTAAATCTATAACATTATATATTATTTAAGAAATTGTTTGAGGTTGAACTGTCATTTTGTTATTTAAAAAAAATCATTTTTTTACATTTTAGTGAACGAAGTATAAAAATATATAACATTATTGGTCTTTAATTTGGAAATATAGCATTATATCTAAAAGTTGGTTATGGAAAACTGGGATTTCTCACCAGTCTCTTCGTCATG
>Ga0325401_1000269_pt1 | contig 35042 bp, 20 predicted proteins | sample PopdelMetagenome_FD_205666 | JGI IMG/M metagenome (GOLD analysis project Ga0325401, IMG submission 205666) | Populus deltoides microbial communities from Bellville, Georgia, United States - Xylem-PdKOR-R2 | ecosystem: Host-associated > Plants > Phyllosphere > Stem > Wood/Secondary xylem | place...
AGGTTGGTTAGTTGGTTATGTTGGGTTGCCTGCCGCTATATCTAAGTGCAAGAGTGAGTGGACAGGTGGGAGAAGGCAATCAAGTACAACTCGACACCATTTTGAGAGGTGGCCTTTTTGGGCATGGGAGTAAAAAAACGTGGACCCTACAAAATCATCTGTATCCATATTTATGCTAGAACGATGGATTAATTGAATTAATTTATAAATTAGAAAATCAACTTGGAATTATTTTAAAATGATAAGTTTTAATTTTAAAAATTTGAAATAATACATTATAGATAAAATAAAAAATAACTCAATAAAACTTCATTTAAATTTAATTGGGTAAACTGAATTAACTAGTCAAATCATTTGAATTTTATGAAATTAATTTTTTTAAAAAAAACTTAATCCAAACTAGATTATAAATGAGTAAAATTATCCAGTCAACTCCAATTTATTAACTATAGTTGTATTATAGATCTAATATCTCAAAAGTTACTTTATTATACTATTATTTTTGTTTTAATTATTTTCTAGTAAAAAGAAAATTGATATGAAAGCTTAATTTAATTGGTGAAACTTCTTAAATTTTTTATGAAGAATTAAGAACATGAGATTTTGCCTTAATATATAAAAAGTTCTTAATATAAAATAAATTTTATATTTAAATAGTTACTAAAATGTCAATATCAATTAAAAAAAAATCAGATACTATTCATGTCATTCAATTATAATGGATGAGTTCTTATCATTATTTTATCAAATTGAATAATGTAACTGATATTGATATTTTAGACCTATCTTATAATAATTTTTGCCATTATTTTTTACAACCGATTATTGCAAATAACTTGAGATTACATACTGTTTCAAATGATTGATCGGTCGGTGAGCAAATCGACAGCCAGCCCACTGTCATGTGGTGTGCTATGGAGGTTCGTCTTTGAACTTGCTTTGAGCTCTTTTCTGTGGGTGTGTGTGTAGTTTTGACAGTATTAAGAGTATTTTCACATCAGTTTTTGGACAATGAAAAACAAGAAAATGTTTGTTTCAAGAAAAAGAAAAAAAAAGAAGGAAAAAGCACAAATAATTAAGAGTTCAGCCACTTGTAGCTCAAACATTTCCAAATTTCTTTTTTAATTATTATTATTCATCTAAAATTTCTAGACTAATTTTTACATAATAAAGAAAATAAATTCTTCTTGATCAAGTTTTAGATAAAATTCTGTTTTTCTTATTCGTTCAGTTGCAGCTGCAATTCACAATGCTGGCCTTTTAATAGCAGAAATAGTTTATGTGATACCTATTTACATGAGAAGTCTAACAACCATGATACTCCTAAAACCTAAAGATAGTCACCGACTCTAACAAACTGATATACAATTCTATCCCGCTTACGTAACAACCAAGAATATACAAAGGGAGTAGAAGTCTTAGTAATTTTTAAACTGAGCATATATCAGAACAACAAAATAAAGCTAAACCCTAGAAGGATTAGATTAACTAAGCTGATGAAGAGGAATTGCATAGAGCCAAAAAGGCATAATATAATCATAGGTACATGACAAAGTCCCATCCGAATTGAAGCATTAAAAATAATAGTACTAATCCATAAAAAAAGAAAAGAAAAGGAAAACAATAGTACTCTATACCTCAGGCCCGGGAAAATCATCTAATTGCTTAGTGCAGGTGGACATTGCTTACTTAAACCGAGATGTGCCATGAGAATACACACATGAGTGAGTAGCTCCCCACCTCGGCCAAGTGCATCAGCATGCTCCTTCCATCCACAATGACTTGCAGCATACATCAGCATTTCCACCCACACTTCACTTATCATTTCCCATTTCTTTTCGTTTGGCCAACCATCCTGTAACTCCAATGACTGCAATAACATAGCAAGCCTGCGACCATCTAGTAGGGCTGACTTTTCTTCCCCTTGTTCTCTAATTTCTTTTAACATGGTAGACGGACTTTGAAGAAATTCATAGAAAAATGCTTTCACTTGAGCTTTGGGAAACGATAATGCATCCAATTTATCCATGGAAATGTCGTTCTCCGCTTCTTTATGAGCATTCCTGATGAATAGGAGACGATGCAAATGAATTCTAGTATCAGTATACCTTGTTCCGCTGAGCTCTGTCGCTAACATATTTGGACATTGAACCAGGAGATACAACATGTAGTTAGATAATGATCTACTCATTGCGCAATTTTGATAATTCGCAAAACCGTTCTTCCTGGAATCGTCAATGTAACAAACATGAGTAGCAATGTGCCAAGTGAGGAGGCTATGACTGAATTCTGCATCATCCACACTCCATCCCAATTCACGGAAACCCTTGCTTTGAAGCGAAGTGCAACCTCTCTCTTCCAATAGCTTAAGGAGGACAGGGAAATCACTGGTATCGGGATAGTTGTTTGAACGTTCGTACCTTAAACGTTCGTACCTTGAACGTTTATCAATAACTTGTTTGAAGATCAATTCTTTTAAATCCTTGTCCGCATCCACCCTGCTATGAATGTTCCAATTCCCTGGAAAGTACTTCTTACGAAGCTTGTTCACTGGTTTCTTTGATAGAGCACTTATTAGGTTGTGTTGTCCCATTAAACTTGACCATCTTTTGCGCTTCCTGGAAAAAGTTAGTAACAGAGAAAAACAACGGGTTGTATAGAGATTAGGAAATGTTTTTTCCAGCCTAATGAGCCAAATCACAGTCCAGTCGGAAAAGAGATGCCCAATGATAGAGTAACTTTCAAGGCAGACAACTCCACTCAGCAACACGTAAGATATAATTCTATCGTTTTTCGAATAGACACTCTTGCTCTTTATCATTATTGAGAAGGAAACTAAAGCAAAAATAGAGGATAAGAAAGTGACTGAGCGGATAATGAAGCGAGGCCAGGAAACCGTTGCCACCTTCGAATAAAGGCGATCATACTTGAGTCCCAGCTCAATTTCTGTCAACTGGAAGGCTTCCTCGGCGTTCTTTTCAGAAACCAAATCATAGGTGATTCTTTGATCGAAATTGACGAGATCAAGATTTTGGAACAGCATCTTAGACGTTTTGAACAAAAGATGAGCTTCATGAAGATAGCTGACCTCACTTGAACTTTCGGTTTGGGAAATTAATAAATCTTCAGACGGGATGCAAGGTCGTTTTGCAGAAGGTTGCTGTGACAAGTTATTGGATTCCTTGTTTCTTTTGAAAACCCAAATCCTTTCACCATACTTGATCATTCCTGAAATAAAGATGGGAATGGCTACCAACATGAAGGCATTTTCTCTCAACCTGAACAAGACATAACCAACCACTCCAACTCGGGTTACTAGCTGAAGAAGGTGATTTATCAATAATTTGTCGAGTTCATGCATTGAATAAGCAGAGATAGTTCCAGGGCCACCAATGTGAACTAGAAGGATTGGTGCCCAAAACACTGGAATCAAGTTCGGATTTGTGGTGTTGGCTACGCTGCGAGCAAGGATGCCCAATGAAAAGATTGCCACCGAATCTGAGGACAAGTATGCTAACCAAAGAAAATCCCCGAGCCCAACAGTATACTTCCGTCGTTCTCCTAAAATGGTGAGGATGATTTGAAGAAGGAGACCAAGTAACATTAATGAGCGAATCTGCCATTCATTCCATAGTTCTTCAATATCTTGGGACAAATATACCAAACCCATCTTTGACGACACGTCCCTAGCAAACACATATTTTCAAAAATAAATCCACCTTAATCAGCACAGTTCCAACCAATTTGAGCAAAATGAACTTGAGAAAATTAAAAACAGCATACAAAATGACCTTTTCTTCATTGTTGTTCAATGGTCATTAGGGTGGTTTTGGAGAGGGACGCGAACCCTAGCCATATGAATTTAAAACGTCTCTGCCTCGCAATCAAAATTGTTGGTCATCCAGCCAAGCTGCGATGCATAGCTTGTGCATGCCAAATTAGTATTGAAAACTAGTTAAATGCCTCTACCTAGTGGGTATCTACTTTAAATCATCCAATTTGTAATATCTATTTCATCCGTTTAATACCTAAAACTATTAAGTTAATCATTTTTCAAGATTCTTATAATAAATATATGGACTTTGTATTTTTTTAATTATTAATTATTGAATTCATTCATAGTAAGTTAAAAAAATATATTAAATATATACTTAAATAATACATGTGTGAAGCATGTGACAAAGAAATTAACCAGTCATTATAACAACATGTATTCAATACATATTCATCCATTGACTTGATGGTTTTCTGAACCTATCAATAAAACTTCATTATTATCATAACAAAAATTTAATAATATTCAATTTAAATGTTTGATTGCTCTCCTATTTTAAAAGAAATAATACAAATTATATATTATGATTTAATAATTTTATGAAGAAATGACCAACTTGAAAATAATAATGGTGTAAATGACACATTATTCAACTAATATACTTTTACTTATCATAAATAGTTTTAAAAAACTTGAAAAGGACTGATCTCGTATTAGAGACTTTTTTTTTTTTTTTAATACATGCATGTATGGAAAAAAATAAATTCAATATACATGTTAAATAAAATATTATATGATGATTTTTCATTAGATTTAAGTAAAATTAATAAACACAAAACACATAACTAAAACTTGAGATTCAAACCTTTTCATTTAAGAATTTATTTTTATCACTAACAAAAGATTGACAAATACAAATGGAGACATCAAAGAAATATTTCTATCTTGAATCTGGTTGTATATATTATCTCTATCTATCTAAGTTTTATTATAATATTTCTTATGTATACTTTTTTATGAGTTAATAGTTATTTTTACAAGTACTTTTGTTTCATTAATTTTGTTGCATTAAATTTTGTGTTTTTTTGGTTCATGTTCTTCGATAGTTGTTGTTATAATTTTTTATATACATTTTTAACCTTTTAGTTTTTCTCTAGTTTAAGAATTAAAATATAAGGAATAAAAGGAAAAAGTCGATGAACTCCTAATATTATGAAAATAGTATCACACTATCATGTTCCCAAAATAGTGTCACACTTTTTGCTAACATCAATATATATCATATCATTAGCATCGTCGCTCTCATTATTGAAACTTACAGCTAATATAACCACTAATTATCATAAAAACGAGATAATTTAATTTATTAGGCTAACCATCTAGTACGTACATGAAAAACCAGCAAAGCAAAGAGATCCATACAACACAGAATAAAATAAAATAAAATAACTTAGCCTGGATTGAATCTATTATTCACTAATTCAAAATCACCAACTTTTCCTCACCAACACTTTCTGATTAAGTAGCTGACTTGATTATGATTTACGTACAGGCGAGCCAAGTTAATGCTCATGCAGATATGAAGGTCAAAGACCTATTTCCTTAATATACAGATATGAAGGAACAATATATCTTGATAGTGTTCACGACGTGCTCGAATTGAGGTACAAACTGATTCATTAATTTTTTATGTATAAATTGTTTTTTCATTTTTAACCCAACCTTTCTACAGAAAAACTTAATAAAATAGCATCACCTTTAATTTATATCCACCTCAAATAACATTAATATAAAAGAATTAATGCATAAAACAAAAGCATATATACATACATACATTCACTCAGAACTTGCAGCTAGCCCCAAAGTTTGTTGAAGTAAATCTCTGCTGACCACGCTGCTGTGTAACCAGCTGAAGTTGCAGTCCTAATCCTAGTGCGACAAATTTGTGTTTTATTTAGTGAGATAGTGATCTTCTTTTCTTTTTGATAATAGAGATAGTGATTTAATTATTTATGGAGACTGTGCAGCACTATGAACTTGAAAATGAAATTCCTCTCACAAAGCGAAAATGTTAAACGTTTTTTATGCTGCACAAAAGGAATAGAATAGATAATTTACTCTCGTCACAAGCTATACACAACTTTATAAAAGATTTAACGTCCACATTAAAGGTGAATATATAGAATAAATTAATTTCTCTATTCACAAGCTAAACCTTGAGGACTTTGTTGCCTGTCTTTAATTAGTTTCCATCTAGCTCAAATTGAATTATCCTTGTTAATAGTATTTTTATCGATTAAAATTAAATTATCAATTTAATCCTCAACTAGTATTTAATAATATCTACGTGTTTTCCATGTTCTTTTTATTAATATTTTTTAAAAAATTTTGTATTTCTTTTTTTTTAGGGCTCAAATTCAAATAAATAACATTAACATTCACACACGTCGTTCTAGATATTCATTCCTTGAAATATTTCTCTTGTAAACATTCACGTCATTTTCAGGTTTTGCAACTTAAGTATCATCAGCACTCATAAATATTCATTCAGACAAGAGCATCAATTACTTTCCTTACTTGCAAGCTAAGGTAAAATTATACCTCGAAGGAAAGATCGATTGAAGAAGACTCTTGTAGTCTATCGGCCCGATTTTTGATTTGGTAAGACTAGGAAGGCCTCATTTGTATTTGAGGGAATAAAAGCTATGGGTCGGGTCAAAAAATCCTTTTCCACCAGTTTCATCTTATGGCTAAGCAGATTTGTTCTGATTTTTTGACTCTTATATTCAAATCTTCGAACCAATACCTGGGAATTTTTTTAAACAGATACACATATAGAGACAGAGAGAGATTGAGATTTACCTAAAGCTATATGTTTCTTTGGCTGCCTCTCCATATGATTATTATTATTATTAATATGTGATAGTGTTTTCAGTTTTGAACATAAATTAATATACTTAATCTTCGTTAAATATTATGTTTTCGATTTCCTTTAACATGGTTGACGGACTTCGAAGCAATTCATTGAAAAATGCATCCACTTTAGCTTCCTGAACAGATCGTTTGCCAAGCAATGCATACAAGTTATCTGAGGTAGCATGTTGTGCTTCCTTTCTATATGAGCATGCCAGAAAAGGAGAAGAAACAAATGAATGGTCGTATCAGTATACCTTGTTTTGCTGAGCTCTATCGCTAACATAGTTGGAAGGTCAACCGGGAGATAGAACATGTAATTAGATAATCTTCTGCTGCTCATTACACAATTTCGACTAGGATCTTTTGCACAACCGATTATTATGTACCGGTTAACTGATTCATTTAATTCGGTTAATAGACTAGCTTTATTTATCTTTTAGAAAAACTAAAATATAGTTTATTTTTAACATTTTCCCTTAAACTTGATTTTTTTCTAACTCCAAGCATATGATCTCTCATCTTAACAAAAACACTATATTTGAGTTACTTTGTGAAAATATTTGCAGCTTGGTTTTGAAACTTTACATACTTGATTTTAATTTTTTTTGTTTTAATGTAATCTCGTAGATAATGAAATCATGTGTCAATATATTAATTTCTATCATGGAATATTGGATCTTTTGTTAAAGCAATAACTATTGAGTTATCTACATAAATTTTTATAGTTTTTTTTTGGCATTTGTAACTCTTTCAATCTAGCAATTAGGGAAAAAACTTCATCATAGTTAATTCCTTGATTCTGACTATAGTTTTTTTGTCATTAATCTCGCCTTGTCTCTCTTCACTTCTCATTTGATATTATTATTTTTTTTTGTATATCCATTTGACATTTATTGATTTTTATTATTTTTTTTTGTCTAGAAATCAATTTTCATGTGTCATTTTTCTCAATTAATATAATTTTTTTTTCCCATAGCAATTCTCTACCTTTCATCCTTTATAGCTTATTCAAACCCTATAAGATCATATGTAGTAAGGTGACAATATATTATTACATTATTATCAATAAAATTAGTTATCTTGAACAAATAATTAAGGCTTTTTATTTTTCTTGATGGACCTGGTGAGTTGTCACTACTTGAACTTTCACTCTAAAAAAAAGAAAAAAATGAAGATGAAGTTAAACTCATTGATTTTTGTAGAGGTGTGAATATATATTATTCATAATCTTTATATTTCTCATCTTTTTTTTATTAAGAATAGGTAGAAAATTATATTTTTTCATCATTATCTATCTTCCAATCCTATTTTCCTTCTTCATCAAATTCGACATCCATTCTAACCACAATTATTTTTTTTTAATTAGAATTATACAACTTATATCCTTTGAATTTTTTTTATCACAGTCATAAAAATTATTGCTATCTATTTTTTAACTCAATCTTCTAATAAATTTTTGAAAAAAAATTAAAATAGCAAAAACAACAAAAATTTCAAAAACAAAAAAAAAATACATTCTTAATATTTGCATTATATTTAGTATTTTCTACCTCTCTAATTCGTCTAAAAGAAATGTAAATTTTAAAAGTTTTTTTTGAACATATTTGACTTTTAACATATTATTTTTAAAATTATTATTTACCTCATTAAATCTATGTTAATATTACTCGTTTTTGAAAACAAATCAAAATATAGATATTTGGAAGTAAAGAGGGGCACTTTACCAAAACCAGCCGCCGCCCAAGGAGGCCCTCTCCCTTTGCCAAGCCAGCCCATTTCCTCTCACAGATCTTCCCTCTCTCACCCGAACACCCACCAGAGCCACAAACGCCCCCCCTCATTCTCTCATCAACCACAGCGTCTTCCACCTTAACCCCATAGAGCCCTTTCCCAGACAGCAGCGTTTCCTTCTCCCTTCCTCTGACAGCCCTCACTCCCTTCACTCTGCCTTCCGCCGCTCACCCTTGAGGCCAACCTATACCTCTGGCCGCCTCCCCCGCAAAAAGGGAACACAGAAAGGGCCGACCACCACCCCCATCTACCTTTTCGTTCCTTCATCTTTCCCCACAAGACAACCCCTAGTAAGCCGACCCACGGCCTACCTTTCTTCCCCCGATCTGTGCTACTTTCTTCTTCCTACAGATCGGGCTCCACCGACCACCAAACCAACCTCCCAGCCACCCTCACCTCCATCTTCGACCCAACAGAGCCGCCAGCCACTTGTAAAGGAGAAGAAGAAAGTGAAACCAAAGGGAAAAAAAAAAAGCAGATCAGATCCTCTCGCTGCGTGGTTTTTCCCGCTGCGGCGAGTGAACCCGCAAGCCGCCAGTGGCGGTGGCGGGTGGAGAAAACGCGCCGCCACTGTACCCGAGACCCATAAAATTCCAGCAAGGTCCGAGTCCAAGCAATTGCTATCCTAATAATTTTTGACCTTTGGAAGGTCTTTTTGTAATTTTTTAGATGTTAATGTATATTTAAATTATTATCCTTTATGTAAAGAAATTCTAACGTTAATAAAACAAAATGAATAAATATTTTTTATATAAGTTTGTGATTTTATATATTAAAAAATATATTAAAAAAACAACATATTTTTTGATTTTTTTTTAATATGAGTTAAATTTTTAAAGTCTATAATAAACTGATTTATTAACTCATTAGTAGATGACAAAGTCCCATCCGAATTGAAGCATTAAAAATAATAGTACTAATAAAATAAAACCAATAGCACTCTATACCTCAGACCCAGAGACGACAGTCTCCAGAATATCATTAAGCCTTTTAGCCCGAGCATCTACTTGGCTATTTATTTTTCTTTGCAAACTATTTTTTATTTTTGGGTATGTCATCAACCTTCGATATTTTTCTGGAAACACTTTATATACTCAACAAAGTTCTGCATTTATTAATAAAATTCGACTATTATAAAAAAAGAGAAGAAATGTTGGACTCCTACCCCTACAGGTATATATGTTGGAATGAAGTATTGACGTCTCTATAAGTGACAATCCAGGACTATTAAGAATTAGTGGAGTTCTAAGAGATCATGAAGGAAACTTCTTTGTGTTTTCTCTAGCTCTACAGGTAATATAAGCTCTCCAATAAAGCTAGGTCTGGCAATTCAAAAAACACTATTTTTGAATACAGATTAGAGCTACGCTTCTTCAAATCAATGGATTATAGAGTGTGATTCTTACAATGTTATTACTTGGATTAAAAAGGTGAAAATATCATGTGACCATGGCATTTGAAGGTGAATTCAATGATATATACACCGCTTCTAATAATATCCTTCTTTTTGTGTTTTTTGAGAATGTTTGTAGAGAGAAGAATTATGTTGCTGATAACTTAGCCAAGCAAGGAAATTATAGACTTGCTGATTTAGTTGCGTGGCTTTCTTATAACTTAGAGAATTATTTAGTATGAGAGGGTTTCGCAAGTATAAATTCGCTACAATCTACTTTTTTGTATTCTCCTCTATGTTTAGCCATGTTCTTATTGGCTTTAATTGTTGATTATTATAATCTATGGTATTTCATATATAAAAAAAAAGAACATCAAAGAAAAAAAAAAAAGAAGCCAAACCCCACAAGGACTGAACTAGGTGATCAAGAGAACGGCATAGAGCCAAAAGGTACATGAGAAAGTTCCATCCTAATTGAAGCATTAAGAATAACTGTACGAATCCAAAGAAATAACAATAATACTCTATGCCTCATGCCCAACAATATCATCAAGCCTTTGAGACCGAGCAGCTAGTTGTTCACTTACTTCAGGTCGACATTGCCTACTTAAACCGAGATGTGCCATGAGAAGACACACATGAGTGAGTAGCTCCCCACCTTGGCTAAGTGCATGGACATGCTCCTTCCATCTACAATGACTTGCAGCATACATCAACATGTCCACCCACACTTCACTTATCATTTCCCATTTCTTGTCATTTGACCAACCATCCTGTGTCTCCAATGACTGCAATGACACACCAAGCATGCAACCATCTAGTAGGGCTGACATTTCTCCTTCGTCTTGTTCTTTAATTTCCTTTAACATGATAGACGGACTTTCAAGCAAATTTTTGAAAAATGCATTCACTTCAGCTTCGTGAAACGATAATCCATCCAAGGGAATGTTGCGCTTCACATCTTTACGAGTATTCCTGGAAAGGAGACGACGCAAATGAATTCTAGTATCAGCATGCCTTGTTTCGCTTGGCTGTGTCGCTAACATAGTTGGACAATTAACCAGGAGATACAACATGTAATTAGATAATGATCTGCTGCTCATTACGCAATTTCGAGTCTTGTCAAAAGCATTTTTCCGAGAATCATCAGAGAAACAAACATGAGTAGCGATGTGCCAAGTGAGGAGGCTATGAATGAATTCTACAGTACCAGCTACACTCCATCCAAATCTATCAAAGCAAATATGCTTGCGTCGAAGCACCTCTAAACCTCTCCCTTCCAATAGTTTCTCGAGGTCAATGAAATCATCGTTAGAAGGATCGTACCTTGAACGTTTATCCAAGACTTGGTTGAAGATCAATTCCTTTAATTCCTTGTCCACCTTCTCCCTGCTATCAACGTTCCATTTCCCTGGAAAGTACTTCTTAAGAATTTTGCTCACTGGTTTGTTTGATTGAGCCCTTATCATGTTGTGTTGTCCAATTAATCTCGACCATCTTTTGCTCTTCATGCAAAATGATACTAACCAAGAACGAGAAGTGATTCGGGAGACAATAGAATATGCTATTTCACTTCTGCTAAGCCAAATCATACCCCATTCGGACAAGAGATGCACAATAATAGAGTAACTTTCTAGGCAGACAACTCCAATCAGCAACACGTAAGAAATAATCCTATCGTTTATCGAATAGACGCCTTTGCTCTTTGACGAGAAGGAAACTAAAGCAAAAATAGAGGATAAGAAGGTGATAGAGCGGAGAATGATACGAAGCCTGGAAATCATTGTCACCTTATAATAAAGTCGATCATACTTGAATCCCAGCTCAACTTCTATCAACTGGAAGGCTTCCTCGGCTTTCTTTACAGAAACCAACTCATAGGTGAAGTTTTGATCAAAAGTGACGAGATCAAAATTGTTTAACAGTGTCTGGAGCGCTTGGAACAAAAGATAAGCATCTTGAAGAAATCCGACCTCACTTATACGATTGTTGTTGAAAAGTTCAGCACCGTGGATGGAAGACACTTTCGTACCAGGTTGCTGCGACCTATTATTGTCTTCGTGGCTTCTCAATAAAACCCAAATCCTTTCACCATACTTGATAATTCCTGAAATCAAGATGGGAATTACTACCGACGTGATGGCATTCTGGCTCCATAACCGGAACAAGACATAACATGCCACACCAACTTGGGTTACTAGCTGAAGAAGGCGACTTAGGAATAATATGTTGACTCGATCCACTGAATAAGCAGTAATAGTTCCAGGGCCACCAAGGTGAACAAGAAGGATTGGAGCCCAAAATACTGGAATCAAGTTCGGATTTCTAGAGTCGGCTTCGCTGCGAGCAAGGATACCCAATGAAAAAGTTGCCACCCAATCTGCTGACAAGTATGCTAGCCAAAGAGAAGGCCCAAGCCAGCGTGCAGTAGAGAACTTCCGTCGTCTTCCAAAAATGGAGAGGAAGATTTGCAGAAAGAGACTGAGTAACATTAGTGAACGAATCTGCCACTCACTCCATACATCTACAACATCTTGAGACAAATGGGATATATTAATCTTTGACGACGCGTCCCTAGAAAACACATTTTTCAAAAATAAATCAGCATAGTTCCAAACAATTTGATCAAAACGAACTTGAGAAAATTAAAAATTACCATTTTTTTTCCTTTTCCCTATTGTTGTTCAGTGGTCATTAGGGTAGTTAGTTATTGGAGAGGGAGGCGAACCCTAGCCATATGAATTTAAGAACGTCTCTGCCTCTGAATCTAAATTTTTGGTCATCCAGCCAAGCCGCGATGCATAATTTGTGCAAATTACCACCCAACATCTTAATTCAAGTTATGTTTATTTCTAAGTATTACTATTTCATCCGTTCAATACCGAAATTCTAAACTGATACCAAAAACTATTAAGTTAATCATTTTTTAGGATTTTTATAATACATATATGGACTTCATATTTTTTATTATTAATTAGTGAATTAATAGTAAATTGATAAGAAATATTAAACAAAAAAGTAGTTATTATAAATAAGGAAACAACAAAAACTTTAAGAACATGTATTCAACAAATATTCACGTTTAATTGCTCTCTTTTTTTTAAAATACAAATTAGATATCATGATTTTATAATTTTATCAAGAAATTACCATTTTACACCATAATTCAACTAATATAATATTATAAATCTTAAATAACTTCAAAAAACTTTGGAAGGATTGATCTCTCCTATGTTTGTTTTTCAATATCATATGTAAAGAAAATATATATTCAATATATATCTTAAATAAAAGCTTATAAGATAATCTTTCATTTGAGTCAAGAAAAAACAATAAACACAAAATATGCAGCTAAAAATTGATCTCTCTAATTTTCTCTCTCTATGTTTTATTACAATATTTTTTATTTATACTTTTTGATGAGTTAATAGTCAATATTTTAATTAGTACTGTTTTTTAATTAATATTTGTTGCATTAAATTTTTGTTTTGTTCATGCACTTCGATAGTTGTTATATATATATAACCTCTTAGTTTTTTCTGTAGTAAAAGAATTAAAATATAATGAATAAAAGGAAAGGGTTGATGAACCCCTAATATATATGAAAATAGTATCTCTCTGGCTTCCAACATAACATTAATTTAGAATTAACGTCTTACCGCATCAATACCATCTATTGTCCCTTGATAATTACAGCTAATTTAACTACTAATTACCATTTCCCACAACCATTTTACCCTTGTCCCTTCCACCTTTATTACACCCATCTCCCATTTGAAACCAAATTAAAAAAAAAAAATGTAACTATCATTAGAATCACCACCTGCTATAATTCCTATGAGTACTCATTCGAATTATAAGAGAATGTGAATTGTACACAGAGTATGTGAAATAAAAGGACATAAAAATTAGATGAATCATACACTAACTCATTATTTTTAAAGTGAAAAATTCGAATATCAATACAAAAAAACACACATCTTCAAGAAAATAACTTCAATTAATTACTAAAAGTGCTTTTTACAATTTTCTAGTTTTCAAAACTTATTTTTTAAAATATCAAAACATTTCTCAACTGGTTAAACACATTCTAGTGGGTATTTGACTAAGTTTTCAGGCCTGGTTGGTCCTAGTTTGTCACAGCCCAGTTTGGTTAGTATTTGCATCGATTTTTGGGACTGAATGGTTTCAACCTGATAGGGCCCATTTCAATGGGTATTTGCATTGGATTTCAGTCGTGGTTGGTTCAAATCTTTAACCCTCTTCGCTAATTAAATCTTTTAAGTCTTTAGTTGCTATTCATGTTGTTATACATACATAGCTTTTGCCAGCATTACATTGGTGTGTGTCTATATATATATATCCCTAGAATCAAACAAAATTCGCATAGACATATGACATAGTATAATGAAGTTTCAACAACATGAACTACTTGTCATTGGTAAGATTTAGGATCTCATATCTATTAAATCTAAATTGATTGTTTTCTAATATTTATTTTTTTTCCACCACAAGGTCAAAGACCTATTTCCTTAATATACAGATATGAAGGAACAATATATCTTGATAGTGTTCACGACGTGCTCAAATTGAGGTACAAACTGATTCATTAATTTTTAATGTATAAATTGTTTTTTCATTTACAGAAAAACTTAATAAAATAGCATCACTCAAACAACATTAATATAAAAATTAATGCATAAACAAAAGCATATATACATACATTCACTCAGAACTTGCAGCTAGCCCCAAAGTATGTTGAAGTAAATCTCTGCCGACCACGCTGCTGTGTAACCAGCTTAAGTTGCGGTCCCAATCCTAGTACTGCGACAAATTTGTGTTTTATTTATTGAGATAGTGATCTTTTTTTTTTTTTTTGATAATAGAGATAGTGATTTATTTATGGAGATTGTGCAACACTATGAACTTGAAAATGAAATTCCTCTCACAAAGCAAAAATGTTAAACGTTTTTTATACTGCACAAAAGGAATAGAATAAATAATTTACTCTCATCACAAGCTATACACAACTTTATGAAAGATTTAACGTACACATTAAAGGTGAATATATAGAATAAATTAATTTATGTATTCACAAGCTAAACCAAGAGGACTTGGTTGCCTGGCTTTAATTTTCTGTATTTCTCTTTTTGGGTTTTATATCAATATATCTTCTCGATAACAGCCAAAAACCATACCTGGAGATTGTGCAAGAGCATTATTAGTAGGTACTAGGCAGCTTAATTATAATATGCAGTGAACTGAGCTGTTTTACAAGTGCTGGTTCCAGAAAATTTGTGTTATGAATTAGTATATAGATACCTTACTTTGGCATAATTTCTCAAAACGTCACGGGTAAAAAAATTTGATATTGAACTCCTGTAGAACGATGATGATTACTTACAAGTTACAAAAGAGAGGAAATGTTAATGTTCTTTCAGAATAATTTACTTTCTCTTGTCACAAGGCAAAACTTTATGCTGCAGGCTTCTAGTTAACCCGTGATTATCATGGTCACGCTTTCTGTTTTGGAAGAAATTCTTCATACGTACATCTAATTAGTAAAGTGAAGTAAAACATTCATTTTGTGTTATGTTTTTTTCTGTTAATTTCCATTTACTCTTTTGAGATTTCTTTTTCAAGATTCTCTTGAGGTTTTTTTGTGTTAATTAGAAGTAATGTTATACAAACAAATTTTTCATACAAAATTTTATACAAATTACTTTCTTTATGGCAAGTCAATCATTTAAAATTTAACACATGAGTTTATTTTAAAAAAACTTAGTATGGAAAGTTTGTAATGATTTTACTTTGATTTATCATCGAAGCCTTTTTTTACCACAATCAATCAACTTCTTGAGATTGCCTAATTTATCAATCAATCCTTTTCGTCATTTTTTATCTGAAAATTGATGGAATTAATGATACGATCTTGTTTGTCCTTTTCCAATGCATATACTTTATGGACTCCAAAAGAAGTTTCAATTTAATAATCATTCCTTAGCTATGATCATAAAAAAATTGATGACTAACCAGAAAACTGAAATCATAGTTTGTTCTTAGCCAGAAAATAGTTAGTGAAGAACCTGAAGTGGAATGCTTGAGAACCCTAGAACAACCTGGGTTTTGCTTCAATTATGTCCCATCAAATTGTGTTTTATTCGTAGTCATGATGTAACATAATGAATTTGTATATATATACTCTAGCATTAAAATCATAGTTCGTTCTTAATCAGAAAAATAGAATAAATCTTTTACTCTCACAAGTTAAAACTTATGTAAGCTAGCTGTTGTATCACCATGACTATCAATTCTCTTACAGCTGAAATAAAACCTTATTCTTGAGCGGGAAAATATCCAAAACAAGAAGAAATCACTCTCTCTTGTTCCAAACTAAAACTTTGAGAAAAGTGTATGAAATTGAGAACCTACATAACAATAACAGTACTCCACAAGTTAAGGACAACAACCATGCTATATTATACAAATTGCTATATTATAGGATGTGTTGTACTTACCTTGTATGGTGATATCTTGTGTAGTATGGTCTATCTTGTATTTTGTATGTTGTCCTATTTATATATATAGAGAGAGGATGACTATCAAAATAGGTCAAGCCTCCTAATATACATAAAACTCTACGTATTATCTTCTCGGATTTAGTATCAGAGCTTCCATCTTAACAAAATTCCTTTTTTAATGGATCCAATTTCTACAGCCAAAACTTATCAGCCTTTCCCTACCACTGCTGCACCCCTAGCCTTCTCAGAGGATCTTATTATCATGATTGTTTATTGGGATCCCTTGGGACTTCAATTGCTGCATTCATGGGTTGATCAAGTTCCTGATCTTCATCCTTCATTTCAGTAACCATAACTTGATTCTCTACACTCCCCCTTAATCTGGAGGGTAGATCACGGACATTCAAATTGAGTTGAACTTGTCTGAATTTGACTGGTGGCAATGGTTTTGTAAGTGCATCGGCTAACTGATCTTTGCTTGAGATAAATTGAAACATGAGTTCTTTGTTACAGATTTGATCGCGAACAAAGTGAAAATCAATTTTGATGTGTTTGGTTCTTGCATGAAAGATAGGATTGGATGTGAGGTAGGTGGCGCCAATATTATCACACCATAAAATTGGGCTATGCTGTGATGGCATACCAAGTTCATGGAGTATTGATTTGAACCAAGTGAGCTCTGCAGCTGCATTTGCAATTGCTTTATATTCGGCTTTTGTACTGCTTCTAGCCACTATAGGTTGTTGCTTGCAACTCCAAGAAATCAAGCTCGAGCCCATGTAAATGCAATAAGCACCAACTGATCTGTGATCATCTCTATCAGCAGCTCAATCAGAATCCGAGTATGCCTGGAGTTTAAAATCAACATTTCTAGCAATGAATAAACCTGTCAAAACCGAGTGGTTGAGGTAGCGCAATATATGCTTGACAGTAAGCCAATGAGTGTCAAGGGGATTGTGCATAAATTTGCTAACTTTATGAACAACAAACACCAAATCAGGTCTCGTTAAGGCTAGATACTGCATGCTACCGACTATACTTTGGTAGAGACTGATATCTATAAAAGGAGTGCCATCCGTAGAAGTAAGATGACAATTTGAGGCCATTAGACTGGTGCAGGGCTTGACATTATCCATCTTGCTTATTTTAAGAAAATCAACAATGTATTTACACTAAGTCAAATAAATTTTATCTAAGCACCGAAGTGCTTCTACTCCAAAGAAGTGATTCAGATTTCCTAGGTCTTTGACAACAAAGGTGGCTAGTAAGGAATTAATAATGTTGGTGATGGCAGAAGCACTGGAACCCGTTATTAATATATCATCAACATATATAAGAATGTATATAACAAAGTTAGATGACTGAAACACAAAGAGAGACATATTAGCCTTACTTTCATGAAACTCGAGAGACCTGAGTTCTGTTGAAAGTTTTGAGAACCAAGATCGGGGAGATTGCCATAAGCAATAAAGTGATTTGTGTAATTTACACACATGGTTTGGATATTGAGGATGAACATATCCTTGTGGCTGAGTCATAAATAGATTTTCGTGCAAATCACCATGTAAAAACGTATTTTTCACATCTAACTGTTTGATAGGCCAATTATACGATACTGTAATAAAGATGACTACTGAATAGTCACATGCTTGATGACTGGACTGAACGTGTCAAAAAAATCAATTCCTTCTTGCTGGTGAAATCCTTTAGCAACTAATCAAACTTTGTAACACTTGGTGGTCCCATCGACCTTTTATTTATTTATTTTGTATATCCATCGACATCCAACAATATAGGTTGTTTGGTGTAGGTGATACCAATGACCAAGTGTCGTTGTGTAGTAATGTTGAAAATTCTTTATTCATGGCCTCTCGCCAATGAAGTGATTTGGAAGTCTGGCTATATGAAGTGGGTTTTGCCTTTGTGGGAACATTTTTTTGCAATTAAGACTCTCGGTAATGGATACCGAATAAAGTCATCACTTGATTGATGAGGTCAATGGATATTATTCTTTGATCGTGTGACCATCGAGTGAACATTGGTAGGGGCAGAGTGTGTATCAACATGTTGTGATGGAATGGCAACATGAGAAATTTTCATAAATGAAACATGCTCTGTTCCTGTAGAAATCAACATAAAGGGTACAAGTTGTGTGCATGTAGAAATGTGGTTAGGTTGCAAATTCGTGGAACATAAGGATGACGGAACATAAGGTGTTAGAAGCCTATTTATGATATAGGTGGCAGTTTGAAATGCATCTCCCCAATATATCGTATGTAAATTCGAATGAGCTAAAGAGTTTAAACCAACTTCGACAATGTGTCGATGTTTGCGTTCAATTGAGCCATTTTGTTGATGCGTGTGTGGGCAAGTCAGGCGATGGTTAATGTCATTTTATTAAAAATACGTGTTTAGTCATTGATACTCTCCACCCTAGTCTGATTGAATTACTTTTATTTTCATTTCAAAATGTTTTTCAACATACACTTGGAAATTTAAAAAGACTTGTTCAACATGATATTTCAGTTTAATAGGAAATAACCAGAGAAACTTGGAATAATCATCAAAAAAGCTAACATAATATTTAGCACCAAATGTGGAGAGCATTGATGCAAGCCCCCATACATCGGTTAAAATTAAATCCAATGGTTTTAAAGAAACAAAGGGAGAAGATCTAAAAGGCAAATCATGACTTTTCGCCATTTGACATTCAGGGCACACATTGTGTGTTTTATTGTTCTCTACGGGAAAAGCAAGGGTGGATAAGATTTTATTAACCACTGGAGTAGATGCATGGCTAAGTCTACGATGTCATTCATGGATACTGTCGCACCCGACATTGCGGCGGCCTTAAAAAATAATCTCTGATTAGGGAAAAAGAACAGATTATCTGGCATCTTGTTCTTTTAGGGGAAAATGTCTTGTTTAAGGAGTTGCCACCTAGTATTATGGTCACTAGGAACCCTAACTGGTCAACAGAGATTCTATGGTACGGGACTGGTTACGTAAAAGGGAAGATATTATCACCCTTTAAACGTTCTACCTGAGGCAGACTGCATTGCTGATTTTGTCTTAAATTGCTAAACATTTATTCGCTTATGCTATGATGATTTGTTTATAATATTCCTGACTCTGGCGCCAGTGAATATTCGATCTCGAATAATTCCAACTCTGGCGTTGGTAAAAATTCCTCCATGAATAATTCCACCATGAATAATTTCAACTCTGGCGTTGGTAAAAAAATTTCCACCATGAATAATTCCAACTCTGGTGTTGGTAAAAATTCCACCACGAATAATTTCAACTCTGGCGTTGGTAAAAATTCGTAGCTATAAAAAAAATCAGTATATTTTCCTTTTTTTATTCATGATCCTAATATCATTGAATAATTTGATAAAAATACATTTTTTCTCAGACATGCAAAAAATTTTATTTCTACACTTTCTATTTTTTTATTTTTTTATTTTTTATTTTTTTATATTTTTTTTGGGTTGGGCATAGCTCAGCTCACATGGGCTGGGCTAAGCAACACGCGTGCGCTAACGCACGCGTGTTGCTACACTGTGCAAGTGAATTAAAATTCACTTGCACAGTATAAATGCTACTTAACCGAAATAATGCGAGAAGAAGAAACTCTTACCTGGTCTGCTGGAGGTGATGGAGACGACGGCGAAGCTCTGGCTGGTCACCTTGCTTCCTCTCCTCTGTTCCTTCTTCTACTTTCCTCTTTTTGCTTTCTTTCTGTGTTTGGATCTCTCTGCTCTGTCTCCTCTGTGTTTATTTCTTGCTTTCTGTCTCTGTGCCTCTGCTTGTTTATGTTCTTGTTCTCGGTGTTACTTCCTCTCTGGAAGCAGGGAAACGGAGACGTGATGGAGGACTGGTCGGCTAGTTGCTTTCTTCCTCCGCTGCTCGTGGCCTTTCTCCGTGGCCTCCTCTGTTTCTTTGAGAAGAAACAGGGGAACAATAAATCTACTCTTTTTTCTCTTCTAGTCTCCTGCGTCTCTGTTTCTCCAGTTTTTCAGTCCCCCCTGCCCTTCGTGGCTTTTTCTTCTTCCCGGTTTTTCTCCCTGTTCAGCCTTGGCTCTGCCTTTTTCTTCCTCTCAGTTTTTCCCCCGTTCTCCCCTGTTTATGCTGGGTTCCTCCTTCGTTTCAGTCCAATTCCCCATTGTTGGCTGCGACTCCCTCTCCTTTTATAAGGCCAAAATCGGTGGTAACGGCCGGCCTCCGAAATGCCCTGTAACCGACCCTTTAAGCGCCTTCAATGCTGAAATTTAAACGTTGGCTGGAAACTGATGAAATGGAGGAAGAAGACAGTGAACGGTTTTGTCCGAGAAACGGCTCCGTTTTCCCATCAACTGCTATTTATGATCTGGTCCTTGAAGTTTTGACATTTTTGTAAATGAGCCCCTGGATAAACTTTAATTGGACCTTAGCATTTTAGCGTTTTTTACAACACAGTCCTTGGACTCTAATCTAGCACAATTTTGACCCCAGTTATCCCTAAAATTTGATCATTCTTTAATTAAGTCCCTGATTTCATTAATTCAATTAATTCCAAACTCAATTAAGACTCAAAACTTATTAATTCTTCAATTAAACCCTTAATTTGATTAATTAAATTAATTCCAAGCTCAATTAAGTCTCAAAACTTATCAATTTTCCAATTAAACCCCTAATTGGATTAATTTCAAAACCCCAAAACTTCCAATCATGTTGTCTTTAACCCAAAATGTAATTCATTTTTCATTTTACTTGTTTTTTCATCATTATCATCATTTTTTTTTATCCTTTTCAGTAAATAAAATAATAATAATAATAATTAAAATAAAATAGTCAAAAATTGGGTTATGACAGATACGAACACTAGAAAAAGCTTGAGGGACGCTGGATTTATTGGTGAATCAATAGAGTCCATCATTGAGATGTCCTCAATGAAGGTCCTTCCCCGAGTAATCCTTCATAAGAAAAATAATGAGAGTGAAACTCAAAATAAACCTCATTGTCAACATAAAATTGGTGAATAAATGTCGCATGTCACCCCACGCGATGATTCGGCGATTTTTCATTTTGTTGCTTAATTTGATTCTTGAGAGTCGCCACCTAATATTTGATTAAGGATTACTAGGAAATCTAGATGTACTGGTCGCTGTTAGAGATTCGAGGATAAGGGACTGGTTGTGGCTAAGAAAGGTATTAGCATCCCTAGCGCACCCTACCTAAGGTAAGCTGCTTTGCGGTTTTAAGTAATTTAAAAATTTAAAATATTAATCAAATTCTTAAGGCTTTAATAAATCAGTTATTAAATCCCAAAATAAATGTAAAAACATGTTCTTACATTTTCATGGAAAATATAACAGATATTTAACATATTCAAATTAAACACTTAATTCTTTTTGTTTTTTTTTATTTTTATAATTCAATAACCTAAATAAAAATACAAACACACACACATCTCTTTTAATCATGCTTACTCACACCCATAATTACATGTTCACAACATAACCAAAAAAAAAATCAAATAAATCAAAACACAACAGTATCCAAATATACACAGCAATATTTGAAAATTACAAAAATAGCTTCGGGAACAGTGCTGGAGAATTCTAGGCATCTTCTGTGATTGTGTACAGTGGCAGCGCGTCTCCTCCATGCACCGCTGCGAAATCGGGGCAGCAGCGGAGATCTATAATGGCCTCCTCCCTTCTTCCTTTCTTCACCGGCGGTGAGCACCGCCATTACCTGCAAAACAACCAAAAACACAACAAGCAAGTCTGTTGTAGCTTTTCTTTCTTTGTTTTCAGATCGGCTTCTCTTCCTCCAGATCTGCTTCTCCACCATTTTTAGATCTGTTCCACCGCAGATCTTTCTTCGGCTTACGTCTTCGTCTCCTTCACTTTGTTGGTGGGAGAAACCACTGGTGGTGGCTTTGAAACACTCGGAGGGGATAAAACACACTGTTTTATTTCAAGAAACAAAAAGCTTACAATACTGAAAAGCTTAATACACGCCCTCTCTCTTTCTCTCTAGTGTTTCTCTCTACTCTCTCCACACATAATAGCATAAGCTCAGCTTGCTATTTATACACGAATTCAAAACAAGATATTTCAACCTTCAAGTGTGAAGGCGGCTGACGGCATACAACTGGTGGCTGGTGGCTGGGCGGTTGGTGGCTGGGCGGTGACAGCTAGTGGCTGCCTTCCTTGACCTTCTAGATGGATTGAGTTTAATACAACACACTTCAGGTGGTCGGCGTATGGCCAAAGGGCTGCCGGTCTGTTGGCGTTGTCGGGTTGTTGTTGCTGCTGTCGCGGTGGAACTGAGAGAAGACTGGGAAGAGGACAGCGGGGCTTCCGCTGTGTTTGGCCTGAGGAAGAAGGGAACGGCTGTGGGGCTGGCCTCCTGTGTTGGTGGGCAGCGGTGTTCCCTTGGCCGCGAGGGAGAACGACGGCTAGAGGAGGGGCGTGACCGACTGGCTTTTGGAGCAAAAATCACAAAGCAGGGGAACGGTTTTGGGGAAGAAAAGAAGAGGAAAAGGAGTGTTGTGGTTGCTGTCTTGGCTACTTCTATTATAGGCCGAATGAAAAGGGGGACCTGGTTCGGTCGCTGATGGAGAAGAAGAAAAGGGAAATCGGGGCCAGTTTTTTTTTGTTTGTTTTGGGGCTGAAGGGAAGGAAAAGCTTTGGTTTTTTCTTCTTCTAAGGGAGCAGCGGCCTGGGAGCAGAAGAGGGAGGACACAGGAGGATCGTCTTCGGGTGGCGGCTGCTTTCTTTTGTGGTAGGGAGGGGGGAGAGCTGCCGCTGGGTCAAAAGGGAGAATGGCTTCGGGTCTCTTAGGGTTTTTTGTGTTCTTTTATGTTCCCCCGAAATTGCTCCGCCCCCCAAAATCCCCCCCTCACTATTTCACTGTAACATGGTATTTATAGAAGAAATATTTCTATGTTTCCAAACTGGTCCCTCAACTTTTTTTTTTTGTAATTTTGATTTTTCTCAATTTGTTTTGTATTTTTTAAAGTGAGCAATATCAACGTCGACTCAAAAAATCAGCAATTGTAAAATTAACGTGTTAAAAGTTGAACGCATTAAAAATATCTTTAAAAATTTAAATCCTTCTGAGATGACGTTGAAAATGCTAAAAATAATGCAAGTATATTAAAATGTATTTTTTGGGATTTTAATTGTTTTTTTGCTATTTTTGATTTTTTAAAAAAAATTTATCAAAAACATGGGTCAAAAATTAAGTAGCAATAATAAATATTAAATTCTTTTGTGTCTTAGGAACAAGAAGGACTTGGTTAAAAACAAAACTAGAAGGAGTTGAAAGTTTTGAAGATCCAGTTTTTGAAATTTCAAACCTTGCCTATTTCTAACTTGCACATTGTCTGCGCCATTGTAGTCATCTTTCTGTAGATTCAGAGTATTAACATCATTTGTGAGATGATGCGTGGCTCCTGTATCCACATGCCATTTAGTCTCCCAAGTGTTGTTGATGCCATGGCTCATTGCTACCAATGCTTGTTTTTTTTTTTAGTTTAATGTAGGTGTCCAGGCCAGCTTGCGTGCACCTCGACTAATCCTACAGGTCCTAAAGTTAACGACCATGTAAGCCTCCAGTGGCTATCATATGAGCAACCACAGGACTTGAACCTAAGACCACAGAGGGAGCAAACCTCTTGATCCCAAGCTCTTACTACTGGGTCACCACCTAGATGGTTTACCAATGCTTGTTTTGATTATAGTGGTGGAGCATCCTGATAAGATAGATCAAATAAATAACACTTTCTAGCGTAGTGTTCGGATTTACCACAAATTTGGCAAATGATAGGAAGTTGATTATTATTTTTGTTGGCTGAATTATAGCCACCACGATTACCATGTCCCCTATCACGAGAGCCGCCACGTCCATGTCTTTGAAAAAGGGTATTGTTGTTGTGCAATATTTGCAGAAGGTTGTTGGACGACAGGAGTGAGTTGATATCTAGAAAGGCAAGCTTCAGAGGTCAATAAAAGGGAATAGATTTCTACAAGAGTGATATTATCAGTGCGTGCTGATATTGAGGCTACAAAGCTGTCATATTCATGTCTGAGGCCTGCAAGAACATATGTTATAATATCATCATGATTCATTGGTTGTCCAATAACAACTAATTCATCGGTGAGCCATTTGATGAAATGAAAATAGTCAGTTGCAGACTTGCTGCCTTTCGTTGCATTGCGAGTTCTGTGAGAATTTGCACAATGCGCGCATGAGATTGTGATGAGAAAGTATCATCCAAAGCACTCCAAACAGCTTTGGAAGTGGTATAATTAACAACTTAAGCAAGAATTGGTTCGGACAGGGAAGAAATATACAGGTGACCACAATTGGTAAAGGGAAACTGGAAAAGATCCGGCTCAAGAGAGAAAATAAAAATAGTGTCTGACGATTTGTTTATTTTTCCTTTGTTATTAATAAAAGATACCAAGAAAACAAGACAACGAAAGGTCTAGAAGACTAAGAACAAGCAATGTTATCAATGACCAAGCAGCGGAAATGAGGAAAAGTTACAAAACATCAAAACAACAAAATAAAGCTAAACCCCAAGAGGACTAAACTAGCTAAGCAAGAGGAATCTCATAGACACATTGACGTCCAGACAGATCATCAAGCCTTTTAGACTGATCACCTAATTGTTTACTTAATTCAGGTCGACATTGCTTGCTTAAACCGAGATGTGACATGAGAAGACACACATGAGTGAGTAGCTCCCCACCTCGAGCAAGTGCATCAGCATGCTGCTTCCATCCACAATGACTTGCAGCATACATCAACATGTCCACCCATACTTCACTTATCATTTCCCATTTTTTTTCATTTGGCCAACCATCATGTGTCTCCAATGACTGCAATAACATAGCAAGCACGAACCCATCTAGCAGGGCTGACATTCCTCCTTTGTATGTACGTTTAATTTCATTTAACATGGCAGGTGGATCTAGAAGCAATTTATTGAAAAATGCATCCACTTCCTGAACCGATAACGCATCCAATTCGTCTAAGGTACTGTTGCCCTTCATTTTTTCTTTTGTATTCGTGCGAAGGAGACGACGCAAATGAAAGGTAGTTTCTGCATAACTTGTTCCGCTGAGCTCTGTCGCTAACATAGCTGGACAATAAACCAGGAGATACAGCATGTAATTGGATAATGATCTGCTGCTCATTACGCAATTTCGTTCCTTGGCAAAACCATTTTTCCGAGAATCGTCAATGTAACAAACACGAGTAGCAACGTGCCAAATGAGGAGGCTTTGAGTGAATTCTACATCAGTCACGCTCCATCCCAGTTTATGTAAACAACACTTGCTTAGAAGCGAATTGTAACCTCTCTCTTCCAATAGCTTAAGGAAATTACTGGTATCGGGACCGTACCTTGTACGTTTATCCATGACTTGTTGAAAGATCAATTCTTTTAAAACCTCGTCCACATCAACCCGGCTATGAATGCTCCATTTCCCTGCGAAGTACTGCTCACGAAGCTCGTTCAATGGCCTGTTTGATTGAGCACTTGTTAAGTTGTGTTGTCCCATAGATCTTGACCATCTTTTCCGCTCCCTGCAAAATGATAGTAACGGAGAAAGACAATTGATTCGATACAGAAAATCGCCCACTACTTTACTACTAGTAAACCAAATCACAGCCCAGTCGGACAAGAGAAGCACAGTGATAGAATAACAGTCAAGCAAGACAGCTCCAACCAGCAACAAGTAAGATATCATCGTATCCTTTTTTGAATAGACGTTCTTTCTCGTTGTCATTATTAAGAAGACGACTAATGCAGAAATAGAGGATAAGCAGGTGATAGAGTGGAGAATGACGCGTAGCCAAGAAATCTCTGTCACCTTAGAATAAAGCCGATCATACAGGAATCCCAGCTCTATTTCTATCAACTGGAAGGCTTCTTCCGCATTTTTCTTAGAAACCAATTCATAGGTCTTGGTTTGATCAAAATCGAAGACTAGAAAATTTGTGGACAGCTTCTGGAACGCTTTGAACAAAAGACGAGCTTCACGAACAATTCTGACCTCATATGCACTGCTGCTGCTGGATGATATATCTTCGCTTCTAAAATCCTCTAAGGTTTCTAACCTCAAAGCCCAAATCCTCTCCCCATACTTAATAATTCCTGAAACAAAGATGGGAATGGCTACAAATATGATTGTGTTCTTGCTCCATAACTTGAACAGGACATAAGAAGCCACACCAGCTTGGATTACTAGCTCAAGAAGGCGCCTTAGCCATAATTCATTGTCTGCCAATGAATAAGCCGTAATAGTTTCAGGGCCACCAAGATGAAGAAGAAGGATTGGAGCCCAAAATACAGGAATCAAGTTAGGATTTGCAGAGTTGGTTTGGCTGAGAGCTAGGATACCCAATAATAAAGTTGCCACCATGTCTGCTGACAAGTATGCTAACCAAACAACAGAACGAAGCCAGAATCCAGTAAAGCACTTCCGCCGACGACCAAAAATGGCGAGGATAGTTTGCAGAAAGAGACTGAGTAACATCAATATTCGAAGCGTATCCATCGTTGATGACTAGGGCATATAACAACAAAAAAAAATTCCAAAATAAATCCGCACAAAATCAGCATAGTTCCAAACAATCCAAAATTAACTTAATTAAAGATAACTAAATACAAAATTAAAAAAAATTTAACCTAGTATTTTGTTTTGAAATAAGCCAAAATTAACTCAATTAAAGAAAACTAAAAAATGTCAGTTTCAAGCAATGGAGATATGCCACGACTTGTAAAAAATAACCAAAAAAAAAAACAATTTTAAATTAAGTAATTCATTTAAGAAGCCAAGCCTAGTATTTTGTTTTGAAATAAGCCAAAAAATAGTTTGAAATAATAAATTACATTGGAGTTACTTTTTCTTAATCAGAGATCCGGTAAATTACTTTCACCAAATAGTTTTCTAATAATTTTCATCTTTTACTTTTAGTTATTCTTAAAAAAACATTTATAGGAAAACTAGAAAATCATACATGTTTGACAAATATAAATTTATTAAAATAAAAAAAGGTCCTTAATTAGTCTATATATATATATATATATATATATATATATATATATATATATTAGAAAAAGTTTTTGTGTCTTGAAATATATTCTCGAATAAGTTTTTGAATGTTCAAATGTATTCTCATTATGTCCATCAATAAAATCATTTTGACTGACTCGTATTAATTAAATTATGAAAAATATTTTTTTGATTGGTTGCTATTATATTATTAAATTATGAAAAATAAAATAATGATAAATTAATTATTCTTTTATTGGTTCTTACAAAATAGGAATATTAATTAAAAGATTTTTATGCCTAAAAATGAGGGTATGTCCTATCAGGATAAGAAAAAAAATCATTTTACACATCAATTTTTCAAATAAGTCACCCCTTTTTTTATTTTTTTTTCTCTTTATAAACATGGATATTAATATTTATCGACTAATAGAGAACAACAACTCTGTTTACACAAGAATTTCACAAATAACATACGTGCTTCATTTGTTTTCCTTATAAACCTATACTTTAAAATTTAATTATATTTATAGGAAAACTAAGGATTTTCTTTTTGGTATGTATTTTTTCCTCTTCCAAGTACATTAAAGTTGTCCAAAAATATTTAGTTAAATTGTGAATGATATAAAATTTTCCTCTTTACTTCCTATTAAAAAATAAAATTATTGAATAAAAAAATCAAAACAAATCTGAATACATTTTTTAAAAGGAAAATTAAAATTTCCATATAATAATAATGGAAAATATGAATATACTTAAATGACATTTGTCATTCTTGAATTGTATTGGTCTAATGATGTATAACCTTGTGTTAAAAAAAATTCCCAGAACCTTTATAAAAAAAAAAATGTGATTGTCTATTCATCTAGCAAAACCTTATCAATTTTGATAATTCAAGGAGTTTTTTTATATATATAACAATTGAAGTTTTATTGATAATTCAAGGAGTTAATTGCATATTTTAATATGCAATTAATAAAATTTATTTTAGATCAAAACTTCAAATATAAAAAAATAAAAATAAAATTTCCATATAATAATAATGGAAAATATGAATATACTTAAATGACATTTGTCATTCTTGAATTGTATTGGTCTAATGATGTATAACCTTGTGTTAAAAAAAATTCCCAGAACCTTTATAAAAAAAAATGTGATTGACTCTTCATCTAGCAAAACCTTATCAATTTTGATAATTCAAGGAGTTTTCATATATATAATAATTGAAGTTTTATTGACAATTCAAGGAGTTAATTGCATATTTTAATATGCAATTAATAAAATGTATTTTGGATCAAAACTTCAAATATAAAAAAATAATTATAACTTTCTTATATATTTTATATAGAAAAACTATAATTATTTTTAAACATATTATGATCTTAAAATAATTATTTGAAGTTTAGATTTTCATTTTTAGTGAACGAAACAATCACAAGTTTTCAATAAACGAAGGCCAAAATAATGTACACAAAAGTTTATATAAACTTATGTCATATATAATTATTATAATAAAACGATTTTTCATAATTATATCTTCTAAAGTTTTTAATCTAAGAATGTATAAAGAAACAGTAATAGTGTATACTACGTGTAATATTAATTAGAATAGTGAGTAAAAAATGTTGGATGGCTATTAATTTTACTATTGATAAGTATATATTTTGATTACATATTAATTATGGCTCAAAGTCTAGGAGTTAGATTGTTAGGTTCAAATTATTTATGATCCTTGACATTAAATAAATTCAAGTAAAATAAAAACTAAAAAACTCATAGGATCAAAGATTATCATATTTTTTCACCATTTAGCTATGGGAAGCACAATAGTGATAAATGAAAAGTGATGCATAGTACTATAGTTACCTAGGATTCAGGGAAATGATATGTGGAATTAGTGTTTCCCTTTAACTACCTTCGAAAAAATATATTTTTAATTATCATTAAAATATTTGATTAAATAATTATTCATAAAAGCAATTTAATAATTAATATTATAATTTTAGTAGCAAATTATGTCAAGTGATAGTGCCATCCTATTGTCTTTAAGGGAATCAAATTAATTTAGGTTATGATAGGAAAGGAAATCTATTTTTTGAACAGTTTCAGACACATTTTGAATGAATGCCCAAAATAAAATAAAAAAAAAATCATAACTTTTTTAGCGCAACTGCTAACCAGCTTAAATGATGTTGAACTAAAGAAACATAAAAGAAAATGCTAGTAATTACATAATAATTCACTGTAATGCATAAATTTAAAACAAGAATAAATCACAAATTTCCCGTCTGAGCTCCCTTAATTGTGCTCAACAAATCAAATTATCAGGATTAATTAAAAGAAATGGAAGATAAACACATTAACTGATCATATCTCAGCATACCTGAAGAACAATGCTTCAATTTCCCAGCCACCAAATTGTGTGTTTATTCAAAGTATGTATATATGCATATATTTTAGCAAGTAAATCATAGGTTGCTATTTGTAAGAAAAAAAGGAATAAATATTTTACTTTCATCACAAGTTAAAGCTTCGATAAGCTAGCTGTTATAGAAAGATGCACGTCAGGAATTTCAACACTTACAACTTAAATCAAAGCTTATTCTTGAACAAGGAGAAAAACAAGAATAAATTACTTTCTCCTGTCTCAAGCTAAGACTTAAAAAAAAAAAAAAGGACTACAAGAATTAAAACTACTGGGGGCTATTCAGAAAGAGAGAAAAAAAAAAGTGAGAATATATCTCTTTTGTCGCAATTAAGCCAAATCTTTAAATGATTGGGCAGCACATTAAAGTTAATAGTACTTATATTTAGTACTTTTCTTACTCGGAATTAGCATATGACATGGCCATGAATTTCAATTGTTCCAAAAATCTTGCGTGTAATAATGAATAGCAATAATCGATCTTATGCCAATAAGGCGTTGATCCAGTTTTCTAGAGCTAGATGCTAAATTCTAGAAGTTGAATTTTAATATATTAACTGAGGGAAGGTTAGCAAAACTGCAGGGGCTCTGGTTTGGCGAAGGGAGGGGGTGCCGGCACAATTGCCAAAAGAAAAATAGGGTAAGGTTTTTTTGTGTTATGTTTTTTTTTATGGCTCCCTCCCATTGTGTGTACGCCTATATTTATAGGTAAAAAGTTTTATTTGTTTTTTTCAATTGTTTGGCCTAACATTTGTGTTTTGATTTTTTTTTAATGAGCAATATCAATATCAACTCAATGAGTAAAATTAATGATTTTGAAAATAATGCATTAAAAGCCAAACGCGTTGAAAAAACACATTTGAAATTCGAATCCTTTTAAAATAATGTTGAAAATGCTAAAAATGACACAAATATATCAAGAATATATTTTTTGGGTTTTCATTTTTTCCCCCTAAAAAATACTTCAAAATAGGGTTGAAAATTGAGTAGCAACAAAACTAAAAAGAAAAGATAAAATAGATCTTAAATTTTTTGAAATCCAAAGTCTTTTGTATCCTTTCAACTAAAAAAATAACTTAGCTTTGCATGACTATTAAAAAACTAAGGAAGAGAAAAGATGAAAAGATAATTTCACGTGTAGGAAAAAGGTTAGAGTTTCTTTCTTCTTTATGGCCGCAGAAGATAATTTCGTGTGTAGGAAAAAAGGTTAGAGTTAATTTCTTTCTTCTTTCTGGCCGCCACCCTTTTTTTTCTTTCTTGCTTTCCTTTTTATATGATAGAAAAACCCTTTTCCCCACATCCCTACGAGTTCGTTTGTATCCTAAAAAAAAATAGGAGTCCTTTTCAAAATAAACAATTTATATTTAAATAGTACAATAACTACTTTCCTGTAAAGAAGAAAAAATAGGATTGCATAAAATCTTCAAACTTTGACTTTAAACTTAGTGAAGTTTATTTGATCAAATAAAGACCTCTTTCATATGAATAAATAATTGTCATATCAGTTTGGATGCTTTGTAAGTAAGTTGGACTTGTTTCTTCACAAAACTTATTTGTTGATAGAATTTATAGGTTATCTTAGAAAAATCATATCTCTCTTATATAAGTTTTTTTATGCTTCAATTTGGTATGTTGATATGTCTTTGAGTCAAGAATCCAAAAAAATTAAGTTTGCATCAAATGGATTTCTCTAACTCAAGATATTCAAGTCGAAATGACTGAAGGTAAAAAAATAGAAGAATACAAGACTTGTCTTTGAAGGCTGTGATTTTCGTGCTCTTTCTTCTTTTCTTTTGATGTATATGTATAGAAAGATATAGATGTTAGCTTTCTAATGCCACTAGAATCACTTTATTTCAACCTCTACAATTTAAGTTCTACTTAAAACACTGAGATGGAATGAAAAGCCTGGACCCCGTTGTTAGTTGAAAAGGCTTGGGTTATGGCTATCTCCCAAGAGTGGGGCATTTACCTGTCAAGCAAGTGAAGTGAGCCGAGGAAAGGCAATGAAGGTTTGACTCCGTTTGGGTGGGTGAAAGCCCTGGGCTCAATACTTTAACTAGAAGAGCGACCAGTTGGTTCACCAAACCCCGACCTAGTGTTACACATTTTCCAGGTTCTAAGGGATCCTGAATGCCATCTTGGCAGACAATGTATGGAAAGGCTTGCAGACAAAAATGTGCTACCCCATGATCTTAGAAGACATGGTTGCTCCCAAGACCAATAATCAAATGTAGAAGGTTTAATATTGTTTTAAGGTTAAATATGTCAATATTTGACACATGTTGGAACATGATCTGAATCTTTTCTCCAAATTACTTTTTTTTTAATCTTACATCCAAAAAAACCTTCATAACTTAAAACAAAGAATATCAAAGTATTTTATATATAAAACATAGGCAAAATGCTAGGTAAATATAAGTAAAACTAATGAATAATATAGTTGCATTAGGGTCGACTCGGGATAAGATCCAGGTCATGGGTTGAGAAGGTCAACCTAAGTTGACCCAAATTAAAAAAAAAACCAAAGCAATCTTGTTTTGATAAAAAAAAATTAATGAATTTTTTACTTGTATTTTATCTTGGGTTAACTTGGTTACACTTTGACCTGAGTATTTGGCCGAGTCAGGTCAAATAAAATCCTTAGTTTATTTTTTGGCCATGATTTTTTTTGTTTTATTTAGAGATTGTGTGACACTGCAACTTGAAAATGTACTTCCTGAAATATTGCCTAAAATAAACTATTTACTCTCATCGCAAGCTACATATAACTTTACGAAAGGTTTACAATATATATTAAGGGTTATTCGCAATAGATAAATATATAGAATAAATAACTAAATTACTTTCTCTAATCACAAGCTAAAACTAAGTATTAGGAACAGAGAGGTTTTATCTTTTATTGCCTAAAATATTTGTAATTCTCAAATTCTTTGCTTTAATTCTCATCAGATTGAAAAAAAATAAAATAAAGGTTGTTCCAAAAGAGAAAGCATAATTCACTTTGTTCTTATTATTTACAACATTCTATAAAATGTTTCTCTAGTTATCATTCATGTCCGCTATTCCAAAAAACTTTTTCAAGCTCTCTACTTTGAGTACCATATCAGCAATCACAAATATTCCAGACTTTCTTCGGACATGAGTATAAATTTCTTGCTCCCCATGGAAGGTACTGCAACTTAATTAAGAGTTCTCGAGGAAAAACTGATTGAAGAAGAACACTTTCGTAGTCTTTACTCTCTTAGAATTTTCTATATGGATTTAATAAGCTGGTAATTCTTGGCAGTATCACGTGAAAGGTATAAGAACCATGGGTCTTGAAATCAGGATATGGTAAAAGGAGACAGGCTTCGTTTGTATATTTGAAGATAATATGAGCTGTGGATCGAGTCAAGATTCGTTTTAGTCCCATTAGTTGTATCTTTTGACATGAAGCTGAAAAAGAAAAGAAAAGAAACTCATTCAACTTGAAAATTTCAGATTCTAATCAGGAAATTATCATTTACAAAGTGGTTACTTATCTGAAAAATTGCTCAAATTATATAGAATCAAGGAGTGCTAATTATTGATTAACAAGTAGCATTTAAAATTGTGATCACGGATAGAAGACTAATATGGAAGCCTGTGATTTGAATATTGCAATCAGTAATTTGTGCCTTAATTAATCCCTGATAAAGATAATTAATTATGCATGGAGATTTAGCGAAAACAATCAGAACCATATAACTAAATACAGTCTCAGGATATAAGTCATAGTTGTAAAAACTGAGAAGACCTATTTCATAATAATAATAATAATAATAATAATAATAATAATAGCTGAATTCATCTCTGGATTATCGCTAATCTATAATAAAGGTGAAATCAATCAGAATATTTGAAATATTCATGAAAACCGATATCTCAGAAATGTTAGTCAAGATTCTATTTGAACCCAATTTATCAAAAGTCCCTTAGTGTAGTACTACAATTTTTTTCCCAATAAAATGGAAAATCATTCGAAAGCTTAATTAGTTGGTGAAATTTCTTTAATTTTCTCTGTAGCTTATTTAATAATCAATAGTTTTTGTTATTTCCAACTGGCTCCCAACACAATTGGCTGAAGCAAGACAGAAAAAGCTAGCAATAAACTTAAGGAAAGGAGGAAAGATTTTAAAGGACCCTACACTAAGATCCAGCGGCAAGGAGCTCCAGCAACGCAGCAGCAGCAGTAGATCCAGATCCACCTCAACCAGCAACGGATCCAGCATCTCCAACTGGTCAGGCAGTGGCAGGGATGGCTCCAGCAGTGGCGGCTCCAACACTGGCGGTGGATCCAGCAGCGGCTCCTTTGGATCCAGAAGCGTGACCACTTGTCTCAGCAGCTGTCGCACCCTCCCGAGAGCTCGACGTCGCGGCGACCCTTCCTCCGTAACTGGGGTTGATGTTGGGGTCTTTCTGTTGTGAAAAAGGGAGTCGCCACCTAGTATTAAGGTCACTAGGAAACCTAACTGGTCTTTCAGAGATTCTAAGGCAAGGGACTGGTTGCGTAAAGGGAAGGTTTTAGCACCCCTAGTACGCCCTACCTAAGGTAAGCTGCTTGGTGTTTGATTTGCCTTATAACTGTCATGGTGTTGATGTTCTCTAATCCCATCCGTTTCCTAGGATAAGTCTGCTCTGATGAACGAAATCTAGGGTGCTTTAAAAACCTATTTTTGCCTTAATGTTTATACTCTCACGGCTCGCAAACCGTGGAGTAAAAAAAATTGAAATGTCCTCGATTATAATCAAGGCTTCTTTCAAGGATGTGTGCGGATTTATTATTCCTAGAAAATTATTTTGGATATTTACCACTCCGGGTTTCTTTATCCAAATATTAACAGTGAATAATAACAAATTATCCCCAATAATATTTTGGATATTCGTCCTTTAAGGATTTCTTTATCCAAACATTAGTGGTGAATAATAACAAATTATCCCCAATAATATTTTGGATATTCGTCCTTTAGGGATTTCTTTATCCAAACATTAGTGGTGAATAATAGATGAATTCCCCCAAAAATAAGATTTTTATATTTTTTGGAATATTGGCCAATACCCTTTGGAGTTTTACAAACATGTTGTAAAATCCAGAAATGCAAGAAAAATGATTTTTGTTGTGTTTAAGAAATCCATGCGA
>Ga0325401_1000270_pt1 | contig 35023 bp, 23 predicted proteins | sample PopdelMetagenome_FD_205666 | JGI IMG/M metagenome (GOLD analysis project Ga0325401, IMG submission 205666) | Populus deltoides microbial communities from Bellville, Georgia, United States - Xylem-PdKOR-R2 | ecosystem: Host-associated > Plants > Phyllosphere > Stem > Wood/Secondary xylem | place...
AAAAAAAATATTAGTAACTATCACTTTCAATGGTTAAAAGAGTGACCCAATTGAAGGTTTAATGCTATTTTTTTGCTAAATTGAAAAATCCAAAATTTGGGCAACTGTTAGCTTATGGTTAGTGTGAAAGTTTTTATTTTGGGTTTTTTTAGTTGATGATCTTGGGCCGTTGGTGATTTTGTTTGATTGGAGCTTGAATCTGTTGTGGCCGTTTATGGAGATTGAATGGTGTTTGGATTTTACTACTTTGCAGCAGTACTCCAGTTGGATCCAAAAGAAGAGGTGGACCTGGTGGGCTAAACAAAGTGTGTGGTGTTTCGCCTGAACTTCAGGTCGTTGTTGGGGAGCCAGCCTTGCCAAGGACTGAGGTATGCTGTTGACCAGGCTCGTTTCTTAGTTTGGTTGAGCAGCTGTGCTGTTTATGGAGTGATTATTGTTTCTAAGAATTGTGCATTGTGTGTGTGTTCAGATTGTGAAGCAATTGTGGCAATACATAAGGAAAAACAACCTCCAGGATCCAAGTAACAAGAGGAAGATAATTTGTGATGATGCTTTGCGCGTGGTTTTTGAGACTGACTGCACTGATATGTTTAAGATGAATAAGCTGCTAGCTAAACATATCATCCCACTTCAACCATCAAGTATGTACTGTGATCATTACAGTGAAGCATATTTTTGTTGCTCTGTGGTGACTTTGAGAAGGTTGAATTTATTTTTTTGTTCTTGTGAATATTTGCACAGAGGAATCTGGTCAAGCCAAGCGAGCGAAGGTGGATGTTGAGACCACAACTGAAAATAAAGAACCTCCTGCATCTCTTGTGGTAATATCTGAAGGACTTGCTGAGTTTTTGGGGACTACTGAGAGGGAAATGACCCAAACAGAAGCATCCAGACGTGTTTGGGAGTACATAAAGCTAAAACAGTTGGAGGTGGGTAATGAGTGTATATATTCATCCCTTTCCCCACACATGGCTTTCCATATTGGGAGCACTTAAAGTCTACTACATCCCTTTACCTCAACTAATTTTCCTGCATATACCTCTTGTTTTGTACAAATCTCTCTGTTATTATACACTGCCTTTTTTGTCCAACAAACCGTATTTGTAGTGCATCGATGTCTAAACACAGTTCTTTTATAGATAAGTTAACTTCAATGTAAAAGTTCAATGGTTTTCATGTGTTTTTAGGATCCGTTAAATTCAATGGTGATACAATGTGATACAAAGCTTCGTGATCTTCTTGGATGTGAAAGCATATCTGCTGTGGGGGTAGGAGAGGTGTTAGCACGTCATCATTTATTCAAACGGTCATGATGTTCTGTGGTGATGACTGGTTAGTATGTTCAACAAGCTCCCATGTTGCGTGTGGCTCCTGTGCTTGTGATTTAGTTGGTGGGAAAAAAAAAACTGATTATAAAACTTCTTGTATACATGTTGAATTTCTCAATGGTGGATGTGAGTCCCTTCTCTTTTTATTTTTGATTGGGTATATAATACTGAGTTATTTTAATGCATTTTTTGGTCTTTTCTTGAGAGCTGGGCTGGTTTTCTGCATCAAACTATCCGTCTCATGATATCAAGCCTTTTTAAAGCTTGTAAAATTCTCAAAAAGTTCATTTTTCCACATGTTCTGTTTTCTATTCTGTCCTTTGATTTGACAACTTAAATATCATGTCAGGTTCAGGACTAAACCATAGCCCCTTGGTAGTCAAAGTACAGGTTTTTTGTAGTGTAACTTTCTTCCTGTTAATGATTTCCCTCCAGGTGTGATTTGTCACCCTGCTGCTTAGTTGTAAATCATCATCCGAGTAGTTTAGCTTTAGAATTTCTGTTGTTCCTGAATCCCGTTTGCTTCCCTTTATGTGTTGACGCCTCCTTTTGAATTATGTACGTTTATGGACTCTGTCATCCATTGGGTTTAAGACTTTATGTGTACCTGCTATCTTTTCTGCTCTTAATATGCTGATTAATTTGCGTGCAATTTGATGTATACCAAACAAGTAACCTTATGTTTTTTTTTCCCTTTCTTGTTACTTGTAGGTGCATGGAACAATGACCACCTGCTCACTTCTGATAGTAGAACAGATAGTGAAGAACCTTATTTAGTTTATCGTTCGTTTATTTTTTTTCATGTCCTTTGTGAATTACTGTGATTAGATGACATGGTGATTTACTCTACTATGATCAGAATGAAAATGTAACAACGGTCAATGGCAGGGGTTATGTTTGTAGTTATGCTGCCATAGCCTGGATGTAGTAGGCTTTCTTGCTAATTTTGTTGTCAGTTTGACCTCCCAATGCCTAACCCCCTCATAGTAGAATGAAGGAAACCACAGTCAAATTGTAAAATCTTATTAACTTGAGAAAGACCAATATGTATCCTGTCATATAGGCTGTTGTTTTCCTACTGCAACTGGCTTTGTTCCTTCTTTTCTTTGTGGTCTGCTTGGAATTACTTACATGGAGGCATGTGTTGTACAGCTTCTGACAGATCGAAATCATGTCGCTATTTATTTGTTCTCATTCACCAGAAAATCTATTCAGCTTTGGATGTTTCCTCCGTAACGATCCCGTTTTAAGTAAAACAGCGAAGCAGAGGTAACTGTTAAGGTGAACGCAGCTGGAGGACAAACTTTTCTCTCGTTGAAATTTCACTTAAAACTGGAACTAGAGGAAAGTCCAAAGCAGAGGATTTTGATTTTGATCATCATAACTTGTATCATAGGAGCATCATAACTTGTATCATAGGAGCGGCATCGGTCAAACATCCGACACTGTGTAATAATGAGCAGCCTAATTTGGTGAAATTCAGGAGTTGAACTAAGAACTGAATGCACGTGAAAGATATGCCGGATCATTAAACCTGGCTTGGTGGATTAATGTTGGAAATTGAGGACTCGAATCCTTTTTACTTAAATCAGGTTCAGGTTTTTAGTCCAACTGGATAAAAACGTCGGGTTTATATATAAAAAATAACAAAACAGTATTATTTTAATAAAAACATACAAGCGAGTGGCTTTAAAATTGACCAGCGACCTGAACCCTTTTCTTGATAAGTTCTGGATGGGTTCTGATAACTATTATCTAGACCAGGAAACAAATACCTGACACAAAGATAGGAAAGCTGTCAAGAGTGGTTTCACTTCAAGTCCGAGGAAATCAGAGTGCGGTGATTCAGACATTTTGTCTTTCGTGCCGGCTTCTCAGGTTTTCAATTCTGTAAGACCATGATAAGAGATTGTCATCTAGTTCGGATTCAAAAGTGCCCAGGTGGTGGTATTGACACCCACCAAGTAGAGCCACTACACACTATAAAAGTTAAAGAACCAGGCTGAGCAACAGGGCTTGAAGAGTCGTTTGTAAATAGACCTTAGCCATTACAGAGCACACCAGATTCAGAGCAAGCTCCCAGCTAGCTACATACTGCGTTAAACCATTCATAGCAGAACCTCGAGGAAAGCTGCAGAGAAACAAAAATGATGGTGTTTGAGATCTGACCTTCCACATGTCTCTTCCTATGTATGTAATTAAAGTGGTCAGTCTTGAAGAGAAGTAAAAGGATGTAAGTGCTAGACAACCGTGCTGCAGCACGTTATAGTCTCAAAAATCCCATGAAAATGCTTTTGAGTGGATTATCCTTGATACAATAACTTGCTATAAGAATCACAACCTGTTTTTCTAGGTGTTCAGTTGAAGAGATGGAAACAAATGAAAAAAAGTTGTTTATGAGATAATTTTAAATTGAATTTCTACTTTTTAATACATTTCTTTTGTCTTCACTATCTATGGCAACAAAACACTTTCTAAAGTTTCAAATTCTTATCATAAACAGTGCATCCACTAAAAAGAGCAAGCATTTCGCAATTCAATCATCAATTCCAAGAGTCCAAGTAAAGCAAGGTCAAGCAATACCTCTTCCTTTTCATAGCCTTCTTTTGCTCTTTCGGTGGTTGCTGACTGATAACAATTCTGTCATTATCATCAGGTTGAACAAGGGAATTCAAACATGTAATTGCTTCCAAGCACTCTTTCTCCTTTCCTTTAATCACATTATCCGCTACTCTTTTACTTTTTACTAGTGTACACGGCGCCACTTGAGTAAAAAATATTTTGATTGTAAAAGAAAATATTTATGCCATAAAAACCTATTTTGGTATTATTATTAAATTTAATTCAACGAACGACCCTTGAAAATTTTCAAATCGAATAAAAATTATTCTAATATAACTAAGTTTACTTGAAGATTTCAAAAATAACCCTGATAACTAATAAAAAGCATGATTGGACTTGAAAAAAAAATTATTCTAATCTTTTCTTAATATTAAAATTGTAATATATTGGATCGATCCGGGTTTCATGACTTGACTAATAAAATCCATGATCCAAGTAATAAACTTTATTGAGCTTAAGAATTTTTTTAAAAAAATATTATTTTTAACTTAACTAGTGATAATAAAAATAAACATTAATAAAATTAGGTATAAACTTGACTAGGCACAAATCAAATAGAAAGATACTTATTTAAAAGTATAGTAATCTAACCTTGTAGAAAAAAAAAAAAAACTAAAATAATTTATAAAGCAAATTCAAAATCAAGAAGGAAGTGTTAAATATTGAATGATGAAGTTTCTATTCATTCCTCAGTGTAATAATTCCTTTAAGGTTATGTTTTATAAAGGTTTAGCTTGCTCTATATGCGCTTGTGTGTGTTGTGGGTGGAGAAGCTGACAGGTTTTTGTACACACCAGATAGGAAGTGATACCCAAAAATCTGTCAGCTTCTCCACCCACAACACACACTACACAAGCGCAAAAAGAGCAAGCCAAACCTTTATAAACAAAACCTTGAAGGAATTATTACACTGAAGAATGACTAGCAATAGGTGCACGACTTCGAACAAGTTAGTGCTTCAAATTTTCCAACCTATATTTGCAACAGAAGCATGTAATGAGCCGAAAGGATTTTCTCACTTCTGCACTAACAGAATCGATACTTGTAATAGAAAGTAGGGTATATACAATTTCTCCAGCTTTTAGTTCAAGCCGAGATGTTTTGGCCTTGGCTAGAAGCCATTTCAATTACAAGATGAAAAGTCTGTTCTTCATAAATCAAAGGCTGCAATTAAAAAACAGCCATCTCTAGAGCCCACTTAAATGAACAAAATCGGCAAAGGTGACCTGACCAGAGGGTCCAAGCATAAAATAAGGACAAGAATATGAAGACGTGTCAACCAGTGTAATAAAGCTGCCGCCATCATCTAAAGGCTCCTCGGAGACATCTGATAAAATATGTCATCTGAAGTTGCAACATTGAGCCCGACCTCTCGCCAACTTGTCCCATAGACAGATCATCTGCCTTGGGGATTGGTAATGTGCAGTATAATAGTTCTCCATGCATCCATATTGACAGAATTTCCAGTTGTGGGAGTACTGGACAGGGGTGGAGCTGTTGAATTGTTCAACCCACATTCCCATACTAACATCTTCCATCTTGAAGAGCTGCAATGAAATTAACATATTTTACAATACAGACTGATTGGAAAGATAGCTGTCAAAGAATTGCTAAAAGAAAAGGAGAGGAAGGGAGAGCATCCTCCAACAGAAGAAAAAAAGTATTAAATAAGATTGTAGTATCACTAACCCTGAGGCTTTGTTTGCCATGTTGAGCGATGACAAATTTAGCAATATCAGTAGAAATTACATATCCAGGTCCATTAGCGTAAGGAGGGTATACTGCTTCAGGCCATTCCTGTTACAATAGGCAACAACCTTCAAATGAAAGAAGTGAACATAGAAAAACAATTATATCATTCATGTCATACTCATCCAGAAACACAGAGAAATCAAATTTTGAATTCATTAAGAGCAGGAACATTGCGAACCACATCTAGAATACTAGTTTCTTTTCCATTTTACACTCCCAGTCAAAGCAACAATATGTATCGTATGTTCAGGACTATCTGATTCATGAAAGGAGCTTAACTAGAGCGTGGTCCCTAAGACCTGACGTACCAAAATCATAAAAAAGAACCAAGTTTAAGGATGACTCTGGTAGCAGATTAGGGACGATGTTTGAATTCTTTAACTACCAAAAAAAACACCCTTATCAACTCTAACCAAGAAGCATAAACAGCCTTCTCAAAGCTGTCTTCTGCCATTCTATGCCTGGAACAAGTTTCTGAACCTATACCCATTCCATTCCATGAATATCAAATGCGGTAAAAAATTGTAAAGGAGAAGGGTAAAAAGGAAGACAAAGGTAGGCAACTCTTGCAAATAATGCAAGAATGTAGATAGTATTTCCAATAATGCTCCTTCAATGAGAAAGAAGCTGGTTAATTCATATGGTAACTCAGTCAAGTAATTCAAAAGTGCCATGATCAGTATCACCAAGGTTATTTCTAGTAAAACAGAGGATGGTGTACCAGATAAGCAATTAAAAATTCTTTCATTTTCTGAATGTTCAGGTTATATGATCTCGTAGAAGAGATTGTTAAGATGTATATTTTGTAGAGATTCTAATAATTTGCCTTTGTCCCCCCTTCTCCAGATATTATAACGTTTGAGTTTGTTTTTTAAGAGAAAAAAGAACAAGACAATTGAATTAATATAAGCAAAGACACTGCTGCCAGGGATTTTAAGAAATCAGAATTCACATGACATACCTCAAAAGTAACTGCCCATTTGCCATTTCTTAGAGGACGATGTAATAGATTGAGATTGCCCATATAAAGTGACTTGGAGCGAGAGGTACGGTCAATTTCTTTCAAGACAGTGTCAACCCTAACAAATGTATCATCATCACATTTCATAATGTACGCAGCAGAAACATTCTGAACCTGCATGAAATATATTCAGATGTGTTAAAAAAATATATTCAGGAGATATAAATAAATACACAATTACTAGTTCTCAAAGATCCTATTTAAAAGATTCAATGAAAAATGCCAACTGAATGAATCATAGACTTACCCCAAACTCACAAATAGCAATAGTTTTAAGAACCACAAGCTCATATCGATCCATAAACGGCAAAATCACAATATCACCAAAGTATGCTGCCTCTTTTTTTAGTACTGCATTCACCTCCTTCCTTGGATTCTGTGGTTTTCATGAACAGGTACAAAGATAAATTAGAGTATGAATTCTACATAACAGATGGATGGAAAAAAAGAAAAAAAGAACAGTAAATAACCATAGTTCTGCTTCCTCTGTTCCAAAACAATGGTCCATCTTACAGAATGCACAATATTACATTAAGTAGATTAAATAATTTGACAATGAAAGACACACACACACTCTTGCAAATTCACAATGCTCCCATGTACATGAATATTGTTTTTCTTGCTCTTCATTGTATTTTCTTGTTTATATTTCAACACAAAATATCTAGGGCAATGATAAAGATAGATCCTTGCATCCAAGCTCTCTGGACTTGTAAAATTATATCAAGCACTTAAATCATCAACAACAAAAGGTGGGGTAAGGCTGTTAATGGTGTCAGTGGACCATCAACTATTACTCAACTTAAATTCCTCAATTTCAAATCATTTAATGCAATTTCAACTTTCTTTGAAATTTTTATTGCAGTCCTTTGATCCAAATTTCCATTAACTTTTTTTGATGTTGCCATACAACAACTAGAGCGTCACTTTTTAGAATGGCATTATTTAAGGATAATGTTAGCAGAAAGAAACAGAAGTTGGATAAAAAGATTTTGGTAAACTTGCAAAGAAGATGAAAGAATACATAAAAGATTCAATAATTGAAGTATGTTTCTCAAATCAGGGAATAATTGAGTGACTGTTGATACAATTAAACATTGCTACTTAAAAAACAAATAAAATTGAGGGTTAAGAAATAAATGTGGAGATCTTACCAATGCAACAAAAAAACGAGCAACTACATTTGATGACTTGATTGCTGATGATTGCATCCAAGTTTTTCTAACTGCCATGCGTTCTGCAAAGTGATTTGTAGCTGATAGAATCCCAATAAAAACTTGAATTGGCCTCTTTGGTAAAGGATGAGCTTTCCACTTTTCTGACATTTCCAATACTCTTTGAGGAGAGAAGCTTGGATGTGATCTGGGTAGAGAAGTGGCAAAAATTGAATGAACATCCATGTCTCCTTTGATTGCTAATCCCGTTGCATCTTCAAGGGTAAATCCCTAAAGCCATGGAAAAATGTTGTAGGAAATATTTTGAGCTTATTATATAATTGAACAAAACATACTACTACTCTAACAAACACAACTATTAAGATTATGCACTGCAAAATCTACAGGGACTATAATGAAGAAATCCAGTGGAAAGCAAAGGGAATCAAGAAAAGGGCAAGCTTAAAAAGATGATAAACAGGGATAAGGTTAGTTCATGGAAATCTTCATAAAAAAAATGTCAATGTCACAAATATTTTGAAAGTGCTATTTCTCCCAAGTGGGTGGATAGAACAGCTAGAAAGCCCATTGTGCATCAGATATGCAAATATCATTTTCCAAATCCACAAGGCCAAGGTTCACCATTTGAGTTGGAGAAACAGAAAGAACTGTCAAAGGGTATAATAATCACTTTTTTCTCATCTATATCAACTTACCGGACGATATGGAAATGAGGTCACATGCCGGCCCCCAACACTAATATGGTATCCATCAACACCAGCACGCAAGGTCAGGACAAACAATTTTCCCTCCACAAAAGGAAATGGCCAGGTCACTTCAGGTTTCTGTTCACGCCCTATAAATCTCTTAAACCACGATGTTGTCTTGGATTCTTTTGAGTCTACATTATCATCCCGCATCCATTTCTCACATCTCAAATGTTCATCAACTGCCGAATACATGCATTAGAAAAATTATACAATTCAATTTTCTAAAATAGAGTAGGGAGAATCAAAATTCACAAAGAACTTCAGGGTGCGGGCTTAAATGTGGTTATTAACAAGGAAGCTAAACAATTAAGAACTTCAACAACTATTAGGTAAGTATGACAATAAAGACAAATGCTTCAGAAATCATACAGTTTAACACAAACCAGACCAGCAAAAACTCTTCACCAACTCTGACCCACCTTTATTTCATTTACACCCATGAGGAAATTAATCTAAGCTTAATGATACTCTAAACCTACTTTTCAAATCTAGTTCACATTCGTTAACAAGTTAACCATAGGAAAGCTAGAATCCGTCTGCAAAGTGCTAAAATATAAATTCTGGCAAGTGCATCATTTTCTAATTTCTACATGAAAAGGAAAGGTGGTGCAGAAATTGGCATCAATATCAGAAACAATGTCATGGTGCTTAATAAGAGAACAGGGGAAGAAAACAAAGATAATAGTTAGATCTGAATATTGCATCTCAGTTGAGACATTTCTTTGACTATATATTAACTAAAAACCATGTACTATCGAAGTAGAAACTAAGGCATTACCAGATAGGATCTTACCAGCATCCTAGCATAAATCAAGGGGTCAATGGTCGAGTACCAACCTGATGTAAATGGTCATCAACACAAGTTTTAATCTGAACTAGGGCTATAAGCAGTTTTCACTTATGCCCCTGGCACTAACTGAATTGTCTAGAAAGATTTAGGAAGGCAATCACATCTCTTTCACCTCACACAACTTATGTGAAGAAAAGTGTAGAGAATGTCTAACAAAACATCAATTCTAGGGACTTGAGTCCCCTCAATGTAAGCCCCCCCCCACCCCCCCCCATTGCATCATCTTTCTTTAATAAAAGTATACATTAAGTAATCATCTTTCCAAGTTGCATTTAACTTAGCATACATAAGCAAACAAGGAAAATGAGTTAACCAACACTATTAAAAAACAAGGTAGCTCTTACCCAGCATGTCCTCATCTTTCTTGGATGGCAAACCATCACACCTTTGAGCTGTCCCCCATTGCATCCTATAGCAGGTATTATGCTCAATGACAGGATGCCGACTCCAATCTCCCCTCAATCGAGGATTTAAATGTAGAATCTTCGGTGGATCCTCCCCCTCCACTGACTTCAACCCCTGCAACTCAATCATGAACTGTGAAATCATAACAGTGCCATCACCATTCCTCAACCTTGTAAGCTGGGGTACATACTCCTGGTGTGCATGATGGGGTGTTCCCACAATGGTTATAGATGACCCTGCTGCTAAACCACATGGAAGAAGCATCAACTTTTCCCCTCCAGCTAACTCCTCGCCACTCATGGATACCCACAGAGGACATGACTCAATCTTCCCCTCGTATAAAGAACTCTGTCCAATCTCCTTCCCATCATAATTTTCCACTTCTTCCCATGCCTTTAATCCAAGCAGCCAAGCCTCATCTGCCATTCTCTCAAATGGTGAAAAATTCCTAGTTGCATTCCTTCGCCTCATAAATTCTCCTGTTATTCGACCATAAGGATACTGAATTGGTTTTATAGTTATTGTCCCCCCTCTTTTCTCCTCTTCCAAAGGTTCCTTACTGGGCATCATCGGTGCGTTTTGGTTTCGATTATCTTCTAATTTCCGGTGAAACGTATCCTTATAAACCGAACTAAAAAACGATTTGCTTAAATCAGAATCTTCAACATCTTTTACCATGGAAAGCGAATCCAATCCAACATAACTATCACCCCCACTCACCATTGCTGCAATCTCTAAAAAATGTCGAAACTTGAATGCTAAAAACACCAAGTACAATGCTCCTATAACCAACAACAAATGCGACAGCTTGCACCTCCTAGTACTAGAAGGTTCATTCTTTAACCTCTTCATCTTATTCCCACCCAAGAAGCTACAATGCAAGGAAAAAAAAAACACTCTATAAAACCCAAAAACCTCCCATTTCTCTAAATCATCATAAAAAAACAGAACATGCTTAAAACTTTCTAAAATGAGCAAAACTAAAAAAAAATAAAATCCTAATGTACCAGTTTCTCTAAACAACCACAAAAAAACCCAGATTCCAAAATACGCTAAATAAACTAAAAAAGCTCAAAATCTTCTAAAAAATAGACCCTTCGCACCAAATTCAACGGAGAATCCAAAAATCTCCAAGACCAATTTCAGAAATCCATCAAAGAAGCCAGAAAATCAAAAGTGTACAAAAAGAAAACCAAAATCTTGAAAACTGTACCTTGAGATCAGAATCGAACAAAACCCATCAAAGTTTGAGAATTTTTTTTTTAAGGAGATGGAAAGAGATTACTTGATTGATCAAAGAAACCGAGACCAAATGTGAATGCGGGCTTAGAAAAGGACATGCCAGAGAGAGAGAGGGAGAGGGAGAGATACAGTTTGGTAGGGAGTTTGCAATCTATAACGTGTGTATGGGGGTGCATTATTAACAGCACGGCAACAATAGAGATTAATTACTGGAAAAATATGAAATTACATATATTACCCTAAATCGTTCAAATTTTTACTTGTTGGATCAAGTCGAGTTACAACATTTTTTATATGGTTGATAATGATGATTTAATTCATGGATCAGATTTTATTTTATTTTATTTATTATTTACCTGGTATAAAATTTAAATATTAAAATCATTTTTGAATATTTACAAAAGGATTTATTATTTAAGTAATATATATATCAAGTTATGAATGAGTTGATATTTATGGGATAAAATAACTATAAAACAATCTCATTAATTCAAGTCAATTCCGGTAAAACTGCATTCATTAAATCTTTCTCATTTGTTTTTTATAATTTAAAATGATTTTTTTTATTTTTCATGGTAGTAAATAAAAATAATAAATTACATGAAAAATAAAATATTAGATTATGATATCAAGATTACGAGATTAATTAAGGATTTATGCAGCATTCCATTGTTATTTTGAATTTTTGAACCAAAAACTTGATCATATCTTGATTGGGCACTAAAATTTTGCGTTCATGGACCCATATTTTCTTCTTATTAAAACATTTTAATTAAAGCTTGATTTATTTTTTAGAAAAGAGAATCAATGACCTTACTTCCCTCTTTTGTTTCTACTTGGCATTCCCCCCCACTTATTGGGAAGCACATCACTTGTTCATCAAAATGTTTTTTTTTTTTTTTTTTATTATACCATGGACATTCCCTTTTTTTCATTAAATTAATGTATAAAATATGACTTTTGTGCCACGGATCTATTCGGTTTCGGACCTGGTTTACGAGGTGGTTTCACATGTCTCTTGGCCTTTGTGTTTTTTAATCTAATATGCTGTAATTTTATTTTTTTAATTATTTTAGAATTAATCTAATCAAATCTCATACAGAAATTCTGAGCATCTCTGGGCACACTACCACATGGTACAGTACTAACTGAAACAGGAGATGCTGTGATTGCATCATCTTACAGGGTTAATTATGCTGCCTAATACATCCCTGGCATTAAGAAGATCAAGATGACAGCAAGCAAAACCATAACAAGCACAGCTTTCTTCACCTTGTCTCTGGACAATTTACAGGAGCTCATCTTTTCCACAATGCTCGTGGCGAATCCCATCATTTTCTGCAAAAGAAAGAAAAAGGGTGTCTATCATACGCCAGAAGGAGTCATGATCAGTATCCTTCCCTTACTTCTGATTTGCACCGGATTCAGTGAATAAGAAAATCGGGATTGCAAATTACCAGTCTAAAAGGCTCAATATGAAGAAGTGGTTCCATGAACATCTCCACATTCCTGTAATATACAGTACTGTCATTCATGAGATGGACAAATGGAAAGCTCATGCACCATCAATATTAATTAGCTCATGTAATATACAGTAAATCCAACCATTGTTGCTAAAGCTAGTGGTCAGATGTTTTTAATACTTTTGGCTCAATCTATATAATAATTAATTTGTCATATATAATTATGTACAAATGCAAAATATAAAGTTAATAAAGACGGAAAAGTGTATGATTGAAGACTTAAAAACGAAGACATAAAATGAATATATATATATATATATCTCTAAAATAGTTTTAGAATAAATTTCTATATTTTCAAATAAAAAAAATACAATGAGACGTATCTTTCCCATCTTTTTATCTTTCAATTTTCTATCTCAAAGATAATATAAGTGATTAATTTATATATTATATTAAATGAGTGTTTCTCTTTTTTGAAATTTGAGGTTAATGGATAATCTTGTGGAGATGTTTTGATCACACACCTTATGACGATCCTCCCTTGGTATACTTGGAGAATGTAGAAGCTGAAACCCTTTCCGAAAGGCACATGTGTCTTGCTCCAGTCTACAAATTACAAAATAAATTAACCAAACATTAAAAAAAAAAAAAAAAAAACATGGTAAGAAAAGCTTCCCTTGCAACTCCTCAAAACTGTGATAATTTCCCTGTGAAGAGATGGCAATGACAACATATATAGCCAATTGCTATAGTTGGTTGTGTACCTTGTCCCCTCCCCAAGTCTCCACTTGGAGCCCTCTTAAATATCAAGGAAAAAGGAGGAGGAAGAAGAAGAAGAAGAACCTCATTTGTGTCCCTAACATATTATTTGATTCTTAATTTCATCCCAAACTGATTAATTTTATCGATTTCTCATCCCAAACTTATTTGAATTAAACAATGTTTCCCTCCCATGCTAGAATACCCAGGTGTTTTCTGAACGTGTTTTGGCTATGGAAAGGAAGCATTGCTTAATTTCTAATAGGTTTTGAATGAGGAATTCATAAAATTAATCGGTTTAGGATGACAATATTGAGAAAGAGGTAAAATATTAGGGATGTTAATGAAGTTTTCCCAAAAAACCAACAAAGAGAGATAGAAGGCAGTGGCATATACTTAGTCTCCAAGCTACGCCAACATTCAGTCCATCATGGAAGGTAGGTTGCACGACAAATTCAAAATTGTTTCCTAAGAATTTGATCAGAATTTTGAAAAAATTCAACACTTGCTGCAAAAGGAAAACAAAAGGAATCACATATATATCATTTGTGTGATGCTACAACTCTAGGTAAAAGAATTTAGCAAGTTAGAAACTTAATGGGCATGCCTGTTTCCCTTGGAAGGGTTGGAAGAAGGAGAAGAAATTGCAAACACATCGGCATTCATCACCAATTATATCAGACAATTCCCTGATATTTTTGTTCTTGATTGATGTGTAAAGCTTGAGAACTGTTTCTACAGCTGGGTTATCTTCCTCTCCTGATCCTGATGATGTCTTAGCATTGGATGGCACTAGTGGCAATAAGTCTCTATGCCTTGAAGAGAAGCTAGTTTCAATCAAAGGTTGGTGCAAGAATTGTGGATGGCATTTCGCAACACAAGCACAAATTCTTGTACGTATATTTTTATGACTAGTAGTAGGACTGTAGGAATTCCTTGCTTGTGGGGTGAGTTTTGGAGGTGAATTTGAGACGAATAGTCTAGTTCCGTTTAACAAGGTGGGGAGAGGGACAATGGCCATTGGAATGTTGAAGGAATGAAGATCATAAGCATGTGGGATGCATCATAAACATAAGTTTTGAGGATATAGAATTATTTTGAGGAACCTTTGGAACAAAGAAAGGTTAAGTAACATGCAAGAAAAGAATTCTTTGTTTTTTTGGGGTTTCATTGCAAGAAAAGAATTTGAAACAATACTTTCAATTGCTTCAAGCGCGTAATCTAAGGAGGTTCCTTATCTTCTCAAGAAAATAGTAGATCGGAATCTACTCAGATATCTTTCATTAATGAAAGTATGGCCAATGAGCCCTCCTTCTTTGTCCATATATACTCCCATCTTCTCCCATCCTTAGATACAGCTAATCTGACAACATATATGCCTATAGCCAAAAATGAGTTCACCAAGCTCAGCAGCATCCACCAGCAACTATACATTCACTGAAATGTCATCTAACATTCCTAGTGATATATCATCACTGACATTTTTGCTAGACTGCCTGTCAAGTCAATGTTGGCAATATTCCTTGGCAGTCTAGAATTTGTTAAGTAGCATCCAAATAGCAAATTTGAAGAACCCAAATCTTGTCCTGAAGCTTGACTCCAAGCTTTATTGTGTTGAAGATGAAGAATGGAGCAAGGCAAGAAGGCTGTCATTGCCTTTTTCATTAAGCATAGAAAACGTAGAAATTTCTGGTTCATGCAAGGGCATACTTAATTTGCATTTCGGACCAAAAGTGCTATCGAGATATCTTTCTCTTGAATCCCTCTATTGGGGTTTTCAAATTACTCCTTCCATTCTCGGGTTTCAATATCGCCACAGTTGAGAACTCTTTCCCTTTGTTGGGGTTTGGTTATCTTCAAGAAGAAGATGATTACACGGTCATAAGATGTGTTCATATAATGATAAGCCATTTATTGACATCGACTCATATGAACGTGAGGCCCTAGAGTCTACTCTTTGAAAGCTGATGGGTGGAAGGACATTGGAGGTATTCCATTATTCCATCTGAATTACAAAGCTGCTATTTGGCTTGGCAATGATTTTCTTATCCAGAAAGCAACTAGCATGATCGGAAGGACGGGGTGGTATTTGATAGTTTCATATGACATGAGCAGAGAAGAGTTCAAGGAGATAACCAGAGTCTATTTTGAATTACGATTTGGGAATTCACATGGAGACAAGTATATATGCTTGATGAATTGATATCAGCCTTCTATCTTTCAAAAGTTGACGAGGCTTACATTTGGTCCATGAAGGATTCATGGGAATTGCGGTTTGTGATTAAGCTGCCTCAGAGAGTTGAGGGCTATAACTCATATTTTTGAAGCCCCTGCTTACTTTGAAAAATGCTGAAATTCTGATAGTGGCAGGTGAAAAGGCAAGCATTCTGCATGATCCCAAGAATGATACCTACAGAATGATACCTTGCAGTAAACCATACGTAATTAAGTAGTCGGATTAACGTTAGCAATTAGTAGTCAACGTTGGGTTATTTAATTTGGGATTTTGGATGGATTTACCTTGTAATTTTTACTTTCTCATAGTAATTTTGTTTTTTGATTGTCTTGTCTATGAAAATAAGACATAAGTTATTAAATTACGTAAATTTTGTACATAATCTTGTGTGATTGATTGCATTTATTTTTTATATTTTTATACTTGTAATTGATTTGGGATTTTAAGCTGATTCTACTACAACTACTTTAACATGATGCTTATCAAGGAAAGTTTGATTCCCAGCGGATTCGAACTTGAATGTAATTAGAGAAAACTCACCCCATTGAGAAGGCAGGCTGCCCCCCTTTTTTTTTAAGATAATATTCTAGATTTTATTAACTTTAGCTAATAAGAAGACAGTCAAAGAAGTAGAAAAAAAAGGAAACAACAGAAACAAGACAAAAAAAAAAAAAAGCCATAAAAGTAAGGCTGCTGCAACGAAAAAAAGGGAATGAAGACCAGGCAAATTAAAGAAAAGATGGTAAAAGTCAGCTATGAGTTATTCTGTTGTTTCAGAATTTGATCCTAGATCCAATCCAATATTGTAAGCAAAAGTGTTTCTATCAATCTTCAACCATAAGATCTGGAGTAGCATCATTAAAGACTACATCATTCCGATGAAGCCACAGACTCCAAACAATACAAGTAAAGAAAGGTTGCCATGAATGTTTCTGAAATTTTGCTTGCACCATTGTAGATCATTACTAACACATATCATCAGCAGTTTTTGGGAAGCAGCCACTAATACCCCACCAAGCTAGGAATTCCATCCATAACTTCCAAGCAAAAACACTTTAAATGAAAAGATGGCTAGAAGTTTCAATACTTCTTTTACAGAACACACATCGAGCTTGCAGAAGTGAAAGCAAACTACGCCGAAACACTTTTGCTTTGTTAGCCGAATCAGAAAAGCCTTGATACACACTCAAACAACACACAGCACCAGCCGAATCGAATCGAATCAATTGAAACCATTACAAGTCAACCAGAGGATATATATGTACTGGCTCTGATCATGTTATGCCACTTAACAGGCTAGTCACTTTTTGCTTTTCCTTTCGCCATCCAGGTGCTTATGTTTTGAACTCTACGGACACTTCAACCATGACAGGATTTTCCTCGGTTTTGAACAAACTCCAATTACTGTTGTTAAACTCAGCAAGTTCAAGTTTTGTGCTCAGGGAGGGACTAGTTTTGTAGTGTGGCAACTGGAAACTTCAAGAGACTTGTCAGAGAAAAATTTACGCCCTTCTTCGAACCTCAATCCTTAAAATTGATTTACAAAAAGGATCACCCTTTGACTTAATTATTATTATCCGATAATAAGTAACAAGTCATATATCAAGCAGGTTTAGTGAGCGGTATTTTTTGATTTTGGGTGCTTTTTTAAAATAATTTTGACGTGAAAAATTATCAAATTTGATGCTTTTAGGTATTTTTTAAAAGTGAGTTTGATGTGAAAAAACATCAAATTGATCTAATATTTTTTTTATAATTTTAATGTATTGATGTTAAAATTTTTAAAAAATCTAAAATAATTGTTTTGATATATTTTTTTTAAAAAAAATTTAAAATATATTTATACTAAAATACCAAAAACTTCCCTCGCTATATTTAACCTGGATTTCATGAAAGATTAATAAAGAGCATGAAAATCATGTCAAACATTCATTTTTAACTAATTAAGGAAACTCTCATATCTAATTAATGATATATTGAATTGATAAATAGAAGAATTATAAGTTTTTACAAACACTTCTTGCACGAGTCCAAACCACAGTTGCCTATTTTAGGGCTTGAGTCATTAGTTTATCATGTTATTTTATAGATTAAAAAGTCAATTAGAATGAACATTAAAATTAAAAATTAAAATAATATTATCTCAAATAAAATTAAAAAAATTTAAAGTCTATTTTATAGATTTATCCTAATGACTTAAATTATAGATCAATTAATTAAAATATTTAAATTTGATCGGGTCAAAATAAAAAACAATTTAAAATAAAACTCTATTCAATCAAGTTTTAGATTAATAAGTAATCTTAAATGAATTAAGTTTTATTTTTTTATTTTAAATTAATTTTTTTAAATATTTTTAGATTGTTTTGATATGTTGATATTAAAAATAAATTTAAAAAAATAAAAAAAAAATACTATTTATATTTATTTTTAAATAAAAATATATTGAAAAACAAGCGTTATTATAATATTAAACGATTTTTTTTAAAATTAAAATTTTTTTTATAGTAGGATATTAAAATAATTTAAAAATATAAATAATTTTAATTTAGAATAAATTAAAAAAAAAAAAACCAGATTGAAACCTGCGTTTTGAATCTCAGCTACTCTAAAAGACAACAACACCCCTAATCTATTCCGACAAAGACACTCACATCCGTTCTCCTTCAATCACAAACAAACCAGAGACCAGAACTAAAGAGTAAAAGACTGTACATTAGTCTCTCGAAAGATCAGGACTTTGTGTCTGATTTTGGTGGGTTCCGTCCAATCAAGAAATCAATGGCAGAAGATCTAGTGCTTGACACAGCTATAAGAGATTGGGTGCTGATCCCATTAACAGTAGTGATGATTCTTATTGGGATCCTTCGTTACTTTGTTTCAAAGCTTATGCAATCTCAGCAAACTCCAGATGCTAAAATTGTTAAAGAAGGGTTAGTTATCAAAAACCCATGTCACATAATCTCTGTTTGGCGTTAAAGCTTGTTTCTTTTTGTGATTTAGATTGTTTTTGTGCTGGTTTTGGTGAACTTTGGCTAGTTATTGAATACCCATGTCATAAACTCTCTCTTTAGTGCTAAATTCTGGTTCTTTTTGTGATTTTTCATGTTTTTGCTGGTGGTTTTAGTGATTTATTTTTTTTACGTTATTGAAAACGTATGTCAGAATTTGTTTTATTTGTATTAAAGTTTGTTTGTTTTTGTGATTTTATTGCAGGCAAGTTGTTGTGAGAGCAAGGAATTTGCGAGCTGGAGCTAACTTTATACCTGCTAAGTCGTTTCGAGCTCGAAGGGCTTATTTTAGCAATGAGGTTTTGATTTATTTTTATTGTTTTTGGTTTGTTTGGTTAAGGGTGATTGAATGTTGGGTTTGTAGAAGTATCTAAATTGGTTATGTTTTGTGGTTAATTTTGTGAAAGAGATTTGAGATTTGGTTGTTTTTTTTTAAGTACATTTTCTTTCAATTTCCAAGCAGGTCTGACATGATTCGTATTGTATTTTTTTTTAATGTATTGGAGGGGTTTAGATATATGATATGTTGCATTGCTTTGCTTGTGCACCTCAGATTTGGTATGTGAGAGCTACATTTAGGGTCATAATTCAGATGCTAGCTTGAAATTTTCCATTCCCAGTAGGTAAGATGCTAACGTAAAAGTTAATTACTCTTGATTAGGAAAACGGATTGTTGCATGTTCCCAAGGGCCAGGGTCAGAATCCACAAGCACAAATGTTCTCTGACCCAAATATGGCCATGGATATGATGAAGAAAAACCTTTCTATGATTATACCCCAGGTATTAACAGTTCAAGAGCTTTTTGGCCTTCTCTAATGTGTCTTTTCAAACAAGATAATTTAGCATATTGATTTGTGATTTTTTCTGCTTCCAGACTCTTACCTTTGCATGGGTCAACTTTTTCTTCTCTGGATTTGTTGCAGGTCAGTCTTTTTTTTTTTTTTTTGCTTTTTTTTTTAAGCCTTTTGATTTGTAAACTACATTTCATGTCCTTCATGCCAAAATATGGTTGATCTCTATATTTAATAAGTAATTTATGAGTATATGACCTTTGTCGATCTTAAATTCCTTCTGGATTTGATCTTTACAACTTTGTTATGATCTCTTATTCCATGCAGCCAAGATACCATTTCCACTGACTCAGAGATTCAGATCAATGCTGCAAAATGGGATTGATTTGAGCACTGTGGATGTTAGCTATGTCAGCAGTCGATCATGGTATTTGTCTATATGAGAAATTGTATTCTGAAAAATTGCTGAGAAGCTTTTTCTAGAGAATTCTGGACTTGTGCTTAGTTTAATATCTCTATTTGTCCACAATCCCTTTCTGTTGCAGGTATTTCCTTAATTTGTTTGGATTAAGGGGTTTATTTAGTCTCATTCTGGGTGAAGAAAATGGTTAGTTTTAGTTCATAAATCTTCGTAGTTATATCTATTTTGTCTGAGATCTGAATTGCTGCTTCTCTTGCAAAATCATTGGTGCCAGAGTCTAGAAGCATAAATTGGACTTTAGCATACTTTAGATTTCTGGATATATTCTCTAGATGCTCAAATACGATATTTGTAATGCAGCTATGGATGATACCCAGCGGATGATGCAAATGGGTGGTTTTGGTTTTGATCCAACCAAGGTACAAACTTAACTGGCCCTCTATTAATCATTTTAGCTTGCAAACCCAAATTGTTTAAATGGTTAAACATTATAGATATTTTCAGTCCTTTTTGACTACTATCTATAATGAGTATACCTTACATGATCTTTTTGAACAGATTTAGTTATTAATAATAATGTCCTTACTACATCGATTGCAGTATGACTGTTATTGTGTCCAAAGAATTGCCCTTGTGTAGTGATCTGCTGGTTTCTATTTTACTGTCCTAAATCCGACCATGTAGATTGATACTGCCAAGGTTGTGCTAATGGGAATAGATGGATATTGTCACTGGGACCATACGGCTTTGTAGTTAAGTAGTTGCCATTTATTTAATTGTGATCCCATCATTGTGTGAAAAAGGCAAAAGCATGATACATCTTTATGATTCTATCAAGAACAAAATCTTTAGATTCAGTGGTTGTACTAGCAACTCAGATTTGAATAGAGATGATTGGGAGTTGAATCAATCTTTCCCATTGGAATTGCTATTTAGATACATCTTAACAGCCAAGTCTTTTTATTTAAATGAGTAAAAGAAATTAAGAAACTGTTGGACCATATTTAAATTGGACAATTCAAACCTCTACAAAAGTACAACTGGAATTTTAGACCTGGTGATTTAATGGTGCTAGAGGCAACAAGTGTCTTCCAACTACGAACTAAGCAAGACTACCAAGTTCTTTTATGAGTTGTTGATGGCTGATGGGGTTTCAAGGGTCCATTAGAAGTAGACAGCTTCCATATAGACTTGTTGCAAGCACTGGTGCTGGTGTTTAGGTAACAGGTATCCATTGTCTACCAAGTACCAACTAAGCAAGACTACCATGTCCTTTCATGAGTTGTTGATGGCTGATGGGGTTTCAAGGGTTCATTAGAAGTAGATAGCTTCCATATAGACTTATTGCAAGCACTGGTGCTGGTGTTTAGGTAACAGGTATCTGGGTGGGTTCCTTATTGTGTCCTGCCTGTTGTCAATGCTGTCCAAAAATACTATGATGCTGTAGGTCATTGGCTGCACCTTTTCATTATTATCACTTGCAGGCATTGCTTATCATATTTAGTTCTTAAGTGGTCCAGTTAGCTCAAATGTCTGTTATGTAGCTTGCCTTTTTTTTCCTTAATACTTTTTTCTTTTCTGGGAAAAGCCAAATAGCAGATGATTTGGAATTAAAGGAAGTCCTTATATGATATATCATTGATATAGGTTCTTAGATTTCTCTATGATAGAATTAGCTATGGATCCCCAGTTATATTTCAGAAGACTATAACTTTGTCAATTGAAGGGCTTCAAATTGCACTTGAACTTGTCCTTGTGATTAGTATTGTGTATAGAGTTCTTCTTATTATTATTATCTGCCCCCACTCCCTACGAAAGTAGAAGGCTTTTTGCTAGCACTATGCCGAGAATGGGTTGTGATTAGACTGATTTGACTGGTGGATTGTAAAAGGAATATTGCAGGCAGGAATATTTAAGACACTGAGTAAAGGAGATGACAGCCTTGAGGTTGCCCTTGGCCAGCTTAATGACAGCCTTGAGGTTGCCCTTGGCCAGCTTAATTTTCTCAGTACTGGGCCTAGGTTTGCCATTGTGGGTTGGGTTTGGTCAGTTCTGGATAACTGCATGTCTGGATCCTCTATCATTTTGCACCAATTGAAGCGAACGCCAAAAGAATAACATTGGAGATTCTTTACAGAACCCCCAATCACCTTCCCCCACTGCACACACCAAAAAGAAAGCGTAATGTGGGATTTGATGCATAATAATGAGGTCAACACTATAAAGTTAGGCCTTGCTTGGTTCAGGTCAACGCTGTAATGTTCATTCTCTATTTGGCTAGCCTCTCTTATGGCTGCTGCCATCATTTCCACTGTCCATTTTGCAGCCTTGGCCACTCTTTTGCTCCTCAGGTGGTGCAGTTATGATACTCTTATGAAATGGTCATAGGTATACATGATTAGGCATGTGGGGCATTCCATGATGCCTGCTTTAATTTGTTTTAAATTTTCTAAGCATGTCACCATAATTACTAACCTGCTTTTCTGAACAGCATTGGCTTCTTTTTCTTTGTTACTTTAGAAATGTCTTGTGCATGATTAGGGTTTTGATTTTTTATTGTTGAGAATCTTTCTTATGGGACCCCGACAACATACTTGATCCCCGTTTTCATCAATTGAATTTTAGCCAGGTAATGGAAGATCTGGAAAGGTGTGAATAAATTGCAGTTTCCAAAGGGATTGGAATTGTTGGGACTGATTTGTACTTTATAAATCTAAATTCAATTTTATGGGCAACAATGTCCACTGGCCTTGCCTTGTAATCAGTTAAATATATGGTTCAAGTATGAGATGTACCAAGAAAGAATTTTGTACCATACAACTTGTCTTTCATATTTTAACTCGGTGAGTATATATCTTTACGTATAATGTTAAGCAAAAACTATTGACTACTAATCTTATCTATCTGTATTCTCCTCAGAACTTGAGTGCTGAGAAAGATGGCCTTGACATAATTCAGCATGAATGGGCCCTACCAAAATTTGAGCAGCGTGCTGAAGCAGTGTTGAAAAAACTTGTGAGCTGAACTTCGGCAACAAGTGCCAGCTGCCAAATGGGTTTATGCTCAACAAGGCTTCCTTGTTCTTTCATGGATTCTTACTGGAGTTTTGCTTGTTCGCTGTCAGTGCGTTGGCTAACAATTATAAGAACCAGCGAATCCATCATTGTAGCATTTAGATTGAATTCGAATTTTATTACAACCATTGGAGAAATTTTCCACACTGCTGGTGGTAATATCATACTTTCCCTGTAAACGCATATCTTTCAGCTTGCTGTCCAAGAACATTTGAAACATATTAATGACTTGACAATGAAATCAATTACCAGGTAGTGTGTTATGATGCTAGGTTTTAGATAATGCTTGATTTTTGTATCTTTTCTTTCTTTTTTCTGCGAGTGGACGAACCAGTGATGCCTTTATCTAGTGGGTTGAGCAATCCTATGGTGTTTGTTTCTTTTTCTCCAGGGTTTACAGTAAATTGCATTATTACTTGATAGCCATCATATATGGTGGGAACTTTACAAGATTGAAAAGATAAACAGATTCAGCTTAAGCTGACATTCTGTGTTGGAAACTTCTGTCACTTCGAACCTTCATTGATGTATCCTGTCGGAGCTGCCCCCCTTCTTTGTTAAACACTTTCTCTATTGACCAGGTGGATTGCTAAGTTATAGCAGAAAATTTAGCAGCATAAAGCTGTCCCTGGGCCACCCTCAGAGTGGATTTCCCTCTCAAGTTCCAAATACTGAAATTTCATATCTAGAGGAGCAATTATCTATTTCTGCACTGTACTCTGTGCTCTCCCTTTCATATCAATGAGATTCATTTACAAGATTTGCTTACAAATTTCATTTGAATTTTAGAGAAGGAAGAACTGTACGTCTCTGAACCTGGCAAGGTTTGAAACTTCAAACCTGTACGTCCTGAGATGCTGCTTCTTGGCTCTTGCATGCTTGGACACGTTATGGGCTTGTGTTATGCTTATTACATGCATGCTTAAAAACATTGACATGCTGAATCTAGATGACAATAAAATGTTACCTCCTGCTATAAAGTTTCCTGATATGGCGGCATTGAAAACTCCTTTTACACCAACCTTGTTGGAATCTTAGCAGCCAAAATACAAGACATATATAATACGATGATCTTGGCTTAAATTCGTTACATAATTGGTCTTCTAAAATGTATTGTTTTAACTCATAGATTTATAGTGGGTTTTGTTTTGAAAATGTTTTTTTTTTTTTTTTTTTTGAGGAGAGAGGTGATATACTCGAAGCTTATATACTATTTAGGTTCTTGATTCCTGATCCCTAGTTGAGAGGCTTAAGAGCTGAAAATACATAGCCATGCGATACTACAAATGATGTTAGATCAAATCCGATATATAGCTAATCTTTCAAGAAGTATTATTTCATGTTTACATCATCTTCTGTGGATTTTATCTAAAATCTATAAGCTATGATCTACACCTTCGATTATACTGTATATACATGATCATTAAAGTATAAACAATCCAACAGGTGTTTAGGTATTAATTACAGCTGAAACACTGTTTATCTAAAAAAAATTTAAAATTATTTTGATGTGCAAACACGCAGCTATATATTATACCAGTGTAACTCCCGATATCTACAGAAACTTTGCATCAAATGCTAGCCTAGCCTAGATGGTGCCCTACATGCAGACGACGACCTTTTAAAGGGTGAGAAGCATAGTCGAAGGAATGTTGCTTTATGGCCCCCACAGAAAGCTTGATAGAAATGGTTCATCTGTCAAGAACCTAAATGATTCACTACACAGTCCACAGCTTCCTCAGTCTATAAATCATGGCCATTGGGGTGTTGATGTAGAAGCCATTAGGGTTAGCCCACGCTGTCCCATGCCAAGCCATCCAATGTGCCATGTTCCTACCTGCTCAACGGCTCATAATCTCATGGGGTCACGTATTTAGGATCCCTCTTAAACCTCCCATCTCTTCTTTCTCACTTTACAGAGTGTCCATGTATAGGCAACGAGAAGATGACACACGCACCATTCCTATCTGTAGTTCTCTTTTTAGAAGAAAATTCTTTATGGGCCAATATATTTTTAAATTAGTTTTATACACCAAGTGTTTGTTTGCGTAGATAAACCTGTTTTTTAAAGTGGTATTCAATTTTTTTTCCTGAAAAAAAACACTAATTTAATTTTTACTTGTTTTTCGATTAAAAATACATTTAAAATGCCAAAAGTTATTATTTTTTTCTTTTTTTCTCTTTTTCTTTAATTAAAAGCTGAATCCACAAACATTATTCTTTCTTATATTTTGATTGCTTTCTTCTCCTATCAACATTTATATATATATATATATATATATATATATATATATATATATATATATATATAGCAATGAAGTTAAATTAATGAGAGGAATGTTGTTCAATAATAATTTGAGTAATTAATATTGTAGTTGTGGTTTAATGCAAGTTCTTCTATAGGGTGCAAAATGGATTGTCGTGCAAAGTCTCATAATGACAGAGGACCTCTTGTTGTGGTGTGATGGTATCATGTTCCTTTCAAGGTGCAAATATATATGTCCATCATTTCTCGCATTTACATGTATGTGTGTCTATTTATTTATTTATTTATTTATTTTTATGAACACATTTATGGTATTTTAATTACCACTACAAGTTTGGAAGTCTTGATCATCAACATGCATGTACATGAATTCAAATTGAGATGCGATGCACATTTTGTTCTTTTTTCTTTACCGATAAATTACCTTTTCATCCTGTTGTTTTGAATTTTGGATGTCTAGCTTTTTCTGGAAAAAAAAAAACATAATAGATTGTCTTAATCAACATATGGACCTATAATATTTTTAACATTGAAAAGAAAATACATTTTTAATTACTTTTTAGATAGATTAATTATGTATCCATAATGCATTTTTTAATATAATTTTTTCATAAATATAGTAGATGATATTAATTAAAATACAAGATTTTTAACCTAATTTCTTTTATTTATTAACGTGAGTGGCCGGATCAACTTGCGCGTACTTCGATTAATCCCACAAGCCCTAAAGTTAACAACCATATAAACTTTTAATGATTCTCAAAAAAACTCAAACTCATGAACATTAAAAAAACAAATTCAATACCTGACTATTCAAAAAAAAAATACCATATTTTCAGACATGGAGTGGAAGGGTTTTTTTTTTTTTTTTGGTGGTGTCGGAGTCGGAGAAATGAGATGGCATTGTACGAAGACATGATCAGATGAATGACTGTGATCAAGCGTGGCAAATCAGACGGCTGAAAGTGGGTCCCAACATCACGAGAGTCCTACCTGGAAGCATGTAGACGTTGGCCCACCAAAAGCTCCATCTTTAGGAAGGTCGGTTTCCAAGGCTATATATATAAAGTAGGAAAAAATAAAAAAAGAAAGCAAAATCATGGTCCATGGTACTTCTTTCTGGTACTATAATTCAAATCTCTCTCTCTTTTTTTTTTTTTTTTAAAAAAAAGGTTAAATCTCCATCAATCTCTTAATTTCAATCAAATCATACTGAAAATGAAACCATAAGGTTATTTATATATACGGTCGAGATCTTGACATGTTTTTTTGTGATCAATAATAATTTTTTTTTTATTATGAATCCTTAAGCTGTACGAAATCTTAATATCAGTAAGAAAAACTTGATTTAATCTAATTAAGAACGTAAAGTAAAATGAAATTAATATATAAAAACAAGCTGAGAACATTACCATGAAAAGAAAAAAACCATGGCACCAAAATTGTTTCAATTTTTGTTGTGGGGGCCATCCAACAGGAGTCATTTGGATGGTAATGATCATAGCCGGTGATTGAAGGCCCCACTTCAGGCACCGGCCTAGACACCATTGCTGGCTTTTGCTGGGCTCCACGTCGATACTAAAATATGAAAATGTTTGTGGTTTGTGGAAAGTGAAAAAGTGAAAAACCTTAAAAATGGCAAATTATTTGACCACAACAGTAAAAGGCAGGCCCTTAATTAGTGTTTTCATGCCCTAAAAGTGCCTTCAATTAGCCTTTCTTTGCCCTAATACTATCATTATATGTGTAGATACCAAAGCTGCCGCAAATATTTGTTTAATATATATATATATATATATATATATATATATATATATATATTGTTAATTTTAAGTATCCGGGTTACCTTACGCGTATCTTAATTAATTTCTCAAGACCTTAAAGTTAACGATCATTTAAACCTCTAGTAGTACAGAGATTTGTGGCACTCAAATTGGTAATCTCTGATAAGTAAACTTAAAGTCTGACCAGTTAAATTACACCCTTTATAATTAATATTTGTTGAATATTATTTTAGAGAAAAGTGCACCATAACTTTTTTCAACGAATCACATTAACATATGAGGTATGTTTTTTTAAATTGTATAAGAATAATATTTAGAATCTGTTTGGTAACAAAAGCATGACTACTGTTGTATTTTTATTTTTAAATAAAAAATATCATTTTAATGTTTTTAGTTTAGAAACAAGGATATAATTGTGCCCGTACGTGTTTTTTTAATATAACTTGTTGTTAGAATTAAATTGATATAAAATGTGAGTTTTTAAAATTTAAGAATAATATTTAATATGTTTGGAAATACAGGTATGACTGTGGTTACATTCATATTTTTAAATTAAAAAAATATTATTTTAATATTTTTAATTTAGAAATGAAGATATTCTGATTGATACAGAAACTTGTTTGAAGATGTTCCTTACTCTTAAACAAAAAAATTCTCATTAATTTCTATATAATAACTTATATCTATACTAAAAGTGATTTAAAAGAATCATATATATATATATATATATATTTGTTTTCATTATAAAAGTATTTCAAGTTAGTTTTAATATGTCAAGATTAAGTTATTTTTCTATCAATTTTTAAACACATCATTCATATATATTTAAATTTTTGATAGTTTTTTTCCCTTATAACCTTCATATAAATTTGAATCCAAAATGCTGAAATGATAAAATAAAAGGTAAGCATAATTAGGGTTCGACTGAAAAACATCATGCATGCATCAATATTATCCCAGCTAATTCCCAAATCCTCACTCCAATCTATATATGCAAAAAAAAAAAAAATTAATAAAAAAAATTAAATTAAAACTCGTCTCTTTAAGTTTCCTTAATTAGAATAATTGGGAATAATTAAACAAAACAATTATGGACAAGATCTGCATTCAGCTATAACGTGGAGGCTGAAGATCTTGATGTTCTCAAATGGCAAAACTATTTTTGTACTCCATTAGTACATACAAATATATTGCTTGGCATGTGATTATGTCAAAATATGAAATAAATTTGTCATTACTTGTACGCCACTGGTTTTGATTATCATGAAGATTAGCACTAAGGAGCCTTGATTCTTGGATGAGACACCATTTCTGTCTTTTTTAGGGTTTGCAACAGTGTATGCACCATTTTTTTTTCAATAATTACAGAGTTTATTTGATTATTATTTTTTTATTTTTTAATATTTTTTGGTAGAATCTTGCACCTTCTTTGCATTATATATATAGAAAAAGTGGGATTTGATTTCTAATTTTTTAAGATGAGAGACAAATAAATATTATATAAAAATCTTTGATTTTATCCTAGAATATTTGGGTCTGATATTGAATATTTGTACATGAATATAATGGATCGAATATAAATATGAATCCAAAAATTATAAATTAAAAAGAAAAACAACATAAATTCTTATCGATATAGATATCGACAAGATTTATTAGTGGATATTCCACTAAAATATCAAAAGATTAAAAAAAAAAAGCAAGGTTAATTAGAATATTACCAATTAACAGAAGATCAAATAGAAATCCTATACAGAAACATGAATGCATCATATGAAGATTTAAGCAGTAATTAACCTACATTATGCCCTACCGGAAAAAAAAAAAATATATACACATAGGAACCCACTCAAAAGAAAGATATGATGCTGATATGAGAAATGGCCTCCACCATATGGCATTGCCAATTCATTGTTGGATCAAGTATTTGTCAATCCTAGCTATTAAAATCATATATAAAAAAAAATCCTTATCTCAAAATTAAAAAAGAAATAAAATATTGACAACTAGCAAGACATGCTACAGTGTCTTGACAGCAATATGAGGTGTCTATGTTGAAAGATTCTTCAAGTGAGCATGCTCCCTACGATCTCATGCTCTCATTCTCTTATTAGTCTATGCATTTCACTCTCTATAAATAGCTCTCTCATTGATCATCTCTTCACTTCACTGGCTCACAAGCATCTTTCTCTTGTGCCTGCACCAACCCTCCTTCCTCCTTTTCTCCAATCTTTCTTCAAATCCTGTTAGCTTTTAACCAAATGGCTACTGTTGAGGTAAAAATCTCTTCTAAAATATTTCTTAGTGGAATGCTATTACAACCCAATATCTTGATCTTGCTCAAGTGATATATCACTCAGTCTCATTTTAGTTTTACAATAATACCTGATATTCATCAACTTGTATTAATTGATTAGCCCTTTTGTATAATATTATCTTACTGATCAAGTTATAATTTGTTGTTTACTACTTTTATGATCAAATAAGTTTCATAACCTGATCTTGTTATATTGATGATGATCAAATTTCTACCTCTAGCTCAAGTGATAGATCAATCCAATATCGTCTATGCTAGATTTCATCCGATCCTTCTGTTTATACGAGGATTGCGATGGAGAGGATTCAATCTTACAGTTTATTGCAACTTCTTTTCTTGATCAACCTACAGGTTTCTTTATGTTCTAGCAAGAATTCTACATATTCTAAGCTTTTGTTGTTAAAGGAAACTACTTCTGTAGATAGAATGGATGAGCAGATGATTAAGAAAAAATGAATCTTAAAGAACCCTTCTTCTATCTTTCTTCCATTGGATTATACATTTTGGGATAAATATCAGTATGCTTATTGTTGCAGGTTGCAGCTGCTCCAGCAATTCCAGAGACTGAGGTACCTGAGGTGACCAAGACCGAGGAGACAACCACGGAAACTGCACCACCCGCCTCTGAGCCAGTAGCCGAAGAACCAACAGAAGCAGCACCCGCTGTTGCCCCGGCCGCTGAACCTGAAGCTGAACCTGCAGTTGAGGTTGAAACCAAGGAGGTTGTTGAAGAACCAGCAAAAGCTGAGCCTGAAGAGGTTGCAGCTCCAGCAGTAGAAGAAACTCCTGAGGAGACTCCTGCAGAAACTGTTACTGAGGAGCCCAAAGAAGAGACCAAGGAGGAGGCAGCACCAGCTCCTGTTGAGGAAGAGAAGCCAGCAGAAGAAGAGAAGCCAGCTGAAGCACCAGCTGCAGAGACAACCAGCACAGAAGTTCCAGTGGAGATCACTGAGTGAATAGATTCTATGAAGTGAATGATAGTACTGGTTGGGGTCTTTGTTTCTGTTAGGTTGCATTGTCAAAGTCCTCATGAGGTTTCTGTTTTGTTTCATTTCTCTCTTTATTGATTTATGATTATGGCTAAAGAAAAGGGTTTTGGGTGGGATTATGGGATGTGGAAGCTGCAGAGTCAATATTAAGCACTTGGATCCGCATCAGGTTGCCAGCCCAGGTCAGAATACACAACAAGGATGGTCGCTATTGAAGTGTAAGGGTCATGAGCCATGACTCATGATTATGGCATGGGCTTGGATCTATGTGGGTTCCAATAGGTTCTATTGGTTTTGAAATGGTGTGATGATGTGATCTCTAGGCTTGATAATAAAAATTATAATTTATGTTTAGTTGATGAGCACTTGCTATTGCTATTTTTCTATGCTTCTATTTATTGAAAAATATGGCTTCCCAAGGTTTTAGTATAAAGTCCAATGCATAGATCTTGAATGTAGGTGTGAATCATCCCTCAGTATCTGTTTGCAGCAGTAGATTTCCAGGCCAGTTGGGATCCAATCCTTCTCATGGAGGAAACATGGAGAGTTGAGTAGAACATGTTGCCAAATCAATTGGGATGTTCTTCCTAGCTGTGGAAGTGACAAGATTTGCTGTGTGTATTTGGTGATTCAGTTGGAAAAGCTTTTCTAAAGTACCCTTTGTATTGAAAATCAATAAATTATTGTTTTTTAAAGTATTTTTCTAGTAGTTGTATGTTATTAAAATAAATAAAAAACACCTAAAAAAACATTAATATAATTTTGCTTTGATTCGAACACACTTTGAAAATTTTTATTAAACATCACCAAGCAATGCCTTGTGAAGGCATAAAACCTATCTTCTTTAAAAAAGGTTCGAGTCATGTTGTATATATCTAAACACCAAAAAATAAGAAGAGGCTAGGGTTATGAACTTATAATCTATAATCCAGTAGATTATAAGTTTATATTTAATATATCTAAACATTTAAAAAATAAAAATAAGCTAGGGTTATGAATTTATAATCTATAATCAAGTCGACTAAAAAATAAAATTATACCATTCTCATAACATCTCAACTATTGGTATAATTTTGATGAAATAAGCAGCTTCTGTAGCTTTTCAAAGTCGTTTTTCAGGAAAAAACAAGGTCCCAATTAATCCTTCCCATCCTTTTAATCTACTTTTTTCGACGTGACAAATTAGCAAAGGCAATCTTGATTGCACTTGTATGACATGGCATGTGAACTTGAACCTGTGAAGGCCAAGACAAGTTTACACTGGCTTATTTCCAATGGAAAGATGTGTAAAGTCAGGTGGCTCAGGTCCCTTCTATGAATGGCGACAACAACTTGGTGCCACAACGATGAGAAATATACCAGTCAATTTCAACTCCTGTAGGATAAGCTTCATCATGCAATTCAATAATTGGAAATGACATATCAAAGAAAAACTCCGGCGTGACTCGCAAATCCATAACAAGATTCATACAGGATCACGCATGACAAAGGCAAAAGACAATGTCAGATTGTGATAGAGAGAAACCTAGATGCTTGATTGAATCTAGAAGTGGGAATGTGCAGCGGACCTAAATTTGTAGGTGCTTTCATGGGAAAAGGTTGTTCCATCATGTGCCTTCACATGATGAAGATAGCCTTTCAGATGACCTAATAATCTGTGAATCACAAAGGATCATCAGCAAAATAAAACCCTAAGTTGATAGAGCTCAAATTAGACGAAAGCTAACGCTGTTCCATCTCAGCTGATTTGGGAAAGAAAACACGAGGGGAGAAAATCGGAAGCACAGGAAGAGTAGTTCGACAGATACAAAGCACAAATATAGATGCTGAACGGAAGAATAACTTACAGATTTTTCTCAAAGAGAAACCTTTGAATCTTCCACCATTTTTGGACTTGCAAGAGAGAGAAGAGAGAATAATCACCTTTCTATGAACTTGGATGTCATTGCATAATCTGTGTACTTACATGACATGAAAAAACAGCTACTGTTACTGATGAAGGAAGTCCATTGGGAGGATAGGGATTTTCTTCCTTCTAGCCCCCAGCATTATTTATGCTATACCTATACTAACAGTTGGACAAAAAGAACAATGACATCTCAACTTTACTGGAGGAAACATAAATTAACTACGGGACCTTACATAGTCTAATAAAACTGACAACATAAACCTATCTGTACAAACTGACTTGAAATCTATGTGCAGTTAAAAAAACCCCTTTAACATTAAAGTGGATGTAACCAAGGCATCACCAGGTGCCGAAACTGCATCCCACATGTTCTTGAGTGATGAGACGGAGGCGATCTTGCATAATAGCCATGGAGGGATAAGGTGGGAAACACAATCGGTAAAAGCATGTATGAGATGAAGGGAGGTGATTGTGAGGCTCTGTGGACTTGTAAATGTAAAGTCGCGAGGCCAGACCACGAAAACCCTCAACAGGTAGATACTTCACTGAGGTCCAAAAGAAGAGCAGAACCTTTCTCTGATCTGGTGACATTTCCCCAATGATCTGCAAAATATTCAAGCACAAGATAAATAAAATAACAAGCAATGTTTTTCCTCTGACAGAACTTTACTAGTAAGTAGCAGAGGTGGGACTATCTCAACTGCAGCTGACTGGTAAAAACACAAGGTCCAGGAGTGCAAATACAAGCACATTCGCATGAATATTTTTAAGATCAAAGATATAACTAATACTACGAAGACTTCAGGAATAAAACTCAGTATATTGCATGCTAATCTAGCTCTCTAGGGGGCAAAAGGCTTTAATACCTTCCATTGAGTGCATGTGTATTTACTGGTTTCTTTCAAGTCCCTTGAGTATAATTCGTTGAGTATGTGAATAAAAAAATAATGCACCAACCAAGAGACAGCCATCCTACTATTGGTGATAAATCAAAGTTCAAGGGAAACCCACATCCTCAGTTTTCGATGAGTAACAAATTAATAAGGTCAACTCCACACTAGTAATGGGATAAAGGACTTACAAGAAACACAGGTATAAATAGAGAAGAGCACCTATTAAAGACCTAAATGGACATGACAAACTTGCTCAAAAGCAGTGCCTTGACAATGAGCATCACTCCAACCACGCATTGTTATCAAAGATACGCTTATAAGGCTGATTTCCAAAACACTAGTAATGGGATAAAGGACTTACAAGAAACACAGGTATAAATAGAGAAGAGCACCTATTAAAGACCTAAATGGACATGACAAACTTGCTTAAAAGCAGTGCCTTGACAATGAGCATCACTCCAACCACGCATTGTTATCAAAGATACGCTTATAAGGCTGATTTCCAAAACACTAGTAATGGGATAACGGACTTACAAGAAACACAGGTATAAAGAGAGAAGAGCACCTATTATAGACCTAAATGGACATGGCAAACGTGCTCAAAAGCAGTGCCTTGACAATGAGCATCACTCCAACCACACATTGTTATCAAAGATATGCTAAGGCTGATATCCAAAACAATATGTATCTTATTTCTGCTTTGCACAGGTCACTCTGCAAACAAAGGAAGTAAAACAACAAAATCTACCCTCATTTCAACTCTCACCATGGACTGCATGGGTTTTGACTAGTTTCTTTCAAGTACCTGGAATATTATTTATGAGTACAACAAAACCTAATGGATCATACCAAGAAACAGGCATTCTATCATTGGTGGCGCAACAAAAGTGAAAGGAAACCACACACTCAATTTTATCGCCTCACAAATAAATAAGACCAACTCCACAATGTTGATGGGATAAAGAGACCATCCAACACAAAAGAAAAACCCAAAAACTTACAGAGAATTCAATCATGGATATAATAAGCTTGCTCAAAAGTAGTGTTTTTTGACAAATGAATCCCCCCTCCCAGGGCCCACCCATTCCCAACCACAAAATGTAATTGAAAATTAAAAAAACATAATTCAAGGTTGATTTCCAAGATAAAATATTTATTTATTTTCCATGGATTCCTCATTTTGTTTCAGTTTTCAATTTGTATCCGTATCTAAAACATTTCTTCCCCAACCAACCACACAGACATGCACAGAAAGAGTAAAAAAAAATATTGAAACAAAATCTACACTCATTCAACTCTGTCCGTACCCCCTCCCAAACCTGGCATGCTTGTTAAGGTAAGTATGACATCCTAACCACACCCCCTATGCTCTAATTCCACACCAGCAACCTTCTGCCTTTTCATGCATAAGTGCAATCAAAATAACATGAATGTTCAACACTTTGGCATTTGTTTTCATGTAAATGTCTGCATGAATACCATGTGTTCAAACTTCAACACAAAACTTCGTATAATGACATAACTTAAAAACTCTTAAATGTTATCTTCAAGAACCCAAACCAAGTTCCTTATGTTCTTCCTTATTCAACCACGACATCATCAGTATGCTGAGGAATTCATGACACAACCTTGAGCATTTGAGATTCAAAATGAGTTGTAAATTTGACAAGACAAACATGGACAGCACTTTGAAATGCTTTGGTATTTATTGTATGTCTAGAACTTAGTCATACATCTTTCAGCTTCAAAGAAATTGACCACAGAGATAAACTGACATGCAGCTGTAAAATGGTGAACTGCCACGCAACCTATGTCCTATTTTCCACAGCCTCATACACTAGAAAGAATTGCATTCACATAGTATTTAGGCTTTACTTAATTAGCAAAACAGCAGTACAACTGGTAAGGATACGCAGATAGGGATTGTTCTGCCATGGTAGAAAATAATGAACCAAAGATACTTCC
>Ga0325401_1000271_pt1 | contig 35017 bp, 26 predicted proteins | sample PopdelMetagenome_FD_205666 | JGI IMG/M metagenome (GOLD analysis project Ga0325401, IMG submission 205666) | Populus deltoides microbial communities from Bellville, Georgia, United States - Xylem-PdKOR-R2 | ecosystem: Host-associated > Plants > Phyllosphere > Stem > Wood/Secondary xylem | place...
GCCATACCCTTGCTTTATGTTCGCGCTGCTTCTTTCTGCTTTTCTCGCTTCTGCTCCCACACCTAAACCTGATTGGCGCACGCCCTTCGAAAAAGGCGACGGTAACACCACAACCACCTACACCGAGTGCATTGCCTACTACCAGCAGCTCGACGCGGCCTACCCCGAAGTAAGTATGCGCGAAGCGGGTCCGACTGACATAGGCCAGCCCCTGCACGAGGTTGTGATTTCGCTTGATGGCGATGCTGACCCCGCCTCCGTGCGCCGCAAAAACCGACGGGTAGTACTAATCCAGAACGGCATCCACCCTGGCGAACCCGAGGGCATCGACGCTTCCATGATGCTCGCCCGCGACTACGTGCAAAAGAAAGAGCTGCGGCAGCAACTCGCGGACGTGACGTTGGTCATCATCCCGGCCTACAACATCGACGGCATGCTGAACCGCTCGGCTACCAGCCGGGCCAACCAGAACGGGCCGCGCGAATACGGCTTCCGCGGCAATGCTCGCAACCTCGACTTGAACCGCGACTATATTAAGCAAGACTCGCGCAATGCTAGGTCATTTGCGCAGCTTTTTCAGCGTTGGCAACCCGACTTGTTTGTTGATACGCATACCTCCAACGGCGCTGACTATCAGTACGTCATGACGCTCATTGATACGCAAAAAGACAAGCTTCACCCGGCGCTCAGCCAATACCTGCAAAAGACGATGCTGCCTGCTTTGTACGGCGGCATGGCTAAAAAAAAGTGGAATCTGACGCCCTACGTCGACTTCGAGGGGCGCACGCCCGAAAGCGGTTTGCGGGGTTTTCTGGAAACGCCGCGCTACTCCTCGGGCTACACTACGCTATTCAATACCATCGGCTTCATCACCGAAACGCACATGTGGAAGCCGTTCACGCCCCGCGTGCGCGCCACCTACGATTTCCTGGACCTGCTGATTCACCTAGCTCACTGCGACGCCGCGCAACTCGCTCAGGTGCGCGCTACTGCCGAGCAGCAGCTTCGCGCCCAAACGGAATTTCCGCTAACGTGGCAGCTCGATACGACCGTTGCGGATAAAGTTGATTTCCGGGGCTACGAAGGCCGCACGAAGAACAGCGAAGTAAGCGGGCAGCCGCGCCTGTACTACGACCGCAAGGCGCCGTTTACGCGGCCTGTAAAGTTCTACAACACCTACCGCCCGACCACCACGGTGCGCCGACCCGTTGCCTACCTAATTCCGCAGGCTTGGGGCGAAGTACTCGACCGGCTGCGCCTGAGCAACGTGCGCCTGAAACGCCTGCGCCGCGACACCATCCTCACGACAGAGATATACTATGTGGAAGATTACAAAACAGCGCCCCGTCCCTACGAAGGCCATTACCTGCACAGCCAAGTGAAGCTCCGCACCGAGCAACAATCCCTACCCTTCCGGCGCGGCGACTACGTGGCCTACCTAGATCAGCCCGCTGTGCGTTACCTTGTCGAGACACTAGAACCCCAAGGGTCCGATTCATTCTTCGCCTGGGGCTTCTTCGATAGCATCTTGCAGCAAAAGGAATACTTTTCCGACTACGTGTTCGAAGACCTAGCTGCTGAGTTGCTCAAGCGCGACCCGCAGCTACGGCAGCAGCTCGACGCACGCCGCCAAGCCGACCCGGCCTTTGCCAAGAGCGGAGCCGCGCAGCTTGATTTCGTGTATCGCCACTCTCCCTATTACGAAAAGTCGCACTTGCGCTACCCCGTGGCCCGGTGGCAAGGTGGGCAGTTGCCTGTGGAGCCGTAAAAATTAGCCTAGGTATAGTAGCGGCGAGTCGTCTATCCTAAAACAAAGCCCCCACGGGGCGGCACCAACCTAGGTACCGTCTCGCGGGGGCTTTGTTTACTCGCTATTTGGCAAACTATTATTCTGGCAAAATGGGGTCTTGCTGCGGCTGAAGTGGTTGCAGCGAGTTGGCGTAGTTTACCAGAAAAGCTAGCTCGCGGGCATTCTTATAATCAAGGTCGTTTTCCTTGGCATATGCCTTGATTTGCGGAGCTTGTTTCGAGAAAAACGTCAGCAAATCGCGCTTGGGCTTATGCAGGGTCACGAGTTTGCCCTCTTCGGTGCTCAGGTAAAACGTGGTTTGTATTTCGGTGTGGGTGTAGTGCGTAGCTCGCTGGTTAACATTCATTACCGTGTTGTTGTACTGAACGGGTTGCTCCCGCCGCAACAACATGACCGGCCCTTCGCTGAGCTGTTCGAAGAAGGCCCATACTTTGAAACCAGGCGCCTTATTTGTCGACCACGGGTAGGACAACGAGCGGAAGATGCGCGTTAGCGATACAAACTGTTCGCGTTTTTGCGGAGCTTGCTCCCCTCGTACGGCGAAGACGCGTACCGACGCGGCCGGTATTGTGTACGTGGTGTCGTTGGACATCTGAAGGACCAGCTTATTGCCGTTCGGATCTAAGCCGACATTTCCTTTCACCACGGCACCGTTAGTCAGCATGACTGCTCCTTCGGAAAACCCCGCAAAAAGCATGGATTGCGCCTGCGTTTGTATGCCACTGCCTAGCAGCAACCCCGCAACCACCCCCGTAAGGCGTAGAATAAGTTGCATATGCCTGAATAGTTGTTAGTTCACTAATAGGCCGTATACGTGTTACTGCTTCAGCGCGGATAACGAATTCGCGTAGTTTACGATGAAAGACAGTTCGCGCGCGTTGGTGTAACGGAGGTTGTTTTCCTTGGCGTATTGCTCAATCTGAGGAGCTTGCTGCTTGAAGAAGGACAGCAGGTCTTTGCGCGGGTAGCGCAGTGGCAGCACATTGTTGATACCTAGGGCTAGGAAGAAGTTATCTATGCTGGGCATTTGCGCCTCGGTGGAAGCATTCTGGAGCATCAGGCGCTGATAGCGCAACAACTTAACTGGTCCGTCGCTGATCTGCTCAAAGAAAGCCCACGCCGGCCCCGAAGGCTCACTTCGCATTACGTAATAGGGTCGGAATACGCGCAGCACTGATACTAATTTATCGGCCTTGATTCGCTCTTTTTGCTCCTGCACGGCCACGCACTGTATGGCCTGAGCTTGGTACGTTTGGACCGAGTCATCAGTCGTTTTCACCTGTACTACTCCCCGCGAAGGATAAAGCATAATGGCCCCGCGTATTTGGGTGCCGTCGGCGAGTACTACGGCTCCTGCCTTATACTGCTGCGCATAACCAAGTACTTGTGCCTGTGCTAGTTGACTGATCAATAAAACCAGAATAATTACGATAGCACTTTTCCCATATTTTTCCATAACCTGAATTGTTGAACTTTTAAGGCAGCAAACGTTTGCGCTTGTTAACTGAATATACTCAATTTGATAACATTAAGGACATATTATGCTCAATAATTTTGTGCATGAAAAAAGCGAGGCCTTGCGCAACAAGACCCCGCTTACCGGGTAGAAGAACAAACGTGGGTCCAGAACCAATTAGTAATCTGGATTTTGCAGTGAATTAGCGTAGTTTACAATGAAAGCTAGCTCACGCGCATTGGTGTAGCTCAGGTTATTTTCCTTAACATACTGCTCAATGCGGGGCGCCTGCTTTTTAAAAAAGGTTAACAGGTCTTTCCGGGGATACTTCAGCGGTAGTACCTGATCGACGCCTAGGGCGAGGAAGAAGTTGTCTAGGCTGGACATGTAGCCGCCGCCGGCCGTCATTATGGCGTTGGGCCGCTGGTAGCGCAGCAGCACCACTGGTCCGTCGCTGATTTGCTCGAAGAAGGCCCACGTAGGCTGCAACGTGCTTTTGCTCACGACATAATAGGGCCTGAATACGCGCAGTGTTGATACCAGCTTATCGGCCCTAATTCGCTCCTGCTCCTCCTCTACCGCCACGCAGTTCACGGCCTGCGCGGCATAAGTATAGACCGTATCGTTGGCCATTCTTATTTGCACCGTGCCCCGCGCGGGATAGAGCATTACAGTGCCGCGCAGTTGGGTGCCATCCGTGAGGACGATGGCGCCTACTTTATATTGTTGGGCGTAGTTAAGCGTTTGTGCCCGCGCCCCGTGAATTGCGAGCAAACCTAGGATAACCATAACAGTAACCTTCCAAGATTTCCACATAATCTGCGCTGTTGCGTGACACGACTACTGACCCTTGTGCTAACTGCTGAAATATACTCATTAGGCTTACACGCTGGCTGTGCGCGATGCCTTAAATCTTTGGCCCTGAAAGCAAAAGAGCCTCCCGTAAAGGAGGCTCTTTTGCGATAGTAACCTGAAGAGCAATGTGCGGCGTGAGTCGCTACTGCTTCGGTGCATTTTGCAGCGAGTTGGCATAGTTCACAATGAAAGCTAGCTCGCGGGCATTGGTGTAGTCCAGTTGGTTTTCCTTGGCGTACTTTTCTATTTGCTTCGATTGTTGCCGGAAAGCGGCCAAAAGGTCTTTCTTCGGGTTGCGAAGCGAGATGACAGTGCCGTTAGGCGTACCTAGGTAGAAGTTGTCCTTTATTTCAGTGTAGTAGCCCATAGTACGGGGCACTCCATACGGGTAGCCGTATGCCCCGTAGCCGCCAAAACCATACGGCGAGCCGTAGCTTACCGGGCGCTGCACCAGCGACTCCCGCCGCAGCAAAATAGTAGGACCACTGCTGAGTTGCTCAAAAAAGGCTGGCGACTTAAAGTCGCTGTAGTCATTGTCGTGGTTCCAGCGGAACACCCGGAATACGCGCACTAGGCTCGTATCGGGCGTGCTACGGCGCGGGCGTGGGTTATAGCCGTAAATGGGACTGCCATAGTAGTAGCCCATGCGCGCATCGTAGAAGTCGTCGTACTGATTGCGGTTGCGGTCGAGCCGCTCGCCTTTCACGGCAAAGCTTTGCACGGCCACGGCCGAAAGCGTGCTCGTGGTGTTATCGGGCATCGCAATTCGGATGACGTCCTCGTTGCGGTGCAACGCCAGCGGGCCCTCAATCGTGTCGCCGTTGGCGAGCAGCACCGTGCCCCCCGCAAACTGCTGCACGAAAGAAGAACTGGTCCGCTGGGCCAAGGCGGCGCCAGCAACCAGCACAGAAAGCACCAGCGTGAGTACGCTAACGCTGCAAACGGTACGCATGATTTTCATAGCTCAAGGGAGATAACCTGAAAACGCGTCCCGCCCGCCCTCGGTTACGACTCTTTTGCAACCGCGTCGGAGGTGGGTACCACCGGCCGCAATTTCGTCAGAATGGTGTGGCCTAGCTTATCGCGCTTCGTAGTCAGGTAACTTTGGTTATGCTGATTGGGTTCAATCTCGATTGGCACCGTTTCCACGATTTCCAAGCCGTAGCCCATCAGCCCCGTACGCTTGCGCGGATTGTTGGTGAGCAGGCGCATCTGGGTGATACCTAGGTCGCGCAAGATAGAAGCACCCACCCCATAATCGCGCTCATCCATACCGAAACCTAGCTCTAGGTTGGCTTCTACGGTGTCGCGGCCTTGCTCCTGGAGTTTGTAGGCTTTCAGCTTGTTGAGCAAGCCAATGCCACGGCCCTCCTGGTTCATGTATACCACCACGCCGCGGCCTTCCCGATCGATTTGCTGCATGGCGCGGTGCAGTTGCGGACCACAGTCGCAGCGGCAGGAGCCGAAGATGTCGCCCGTTACGCAGGAGCTGTGCACCCGTACCAATACGGGCTCCGTACCGCTCAAATCGCCTTTCACCAAGGCTAGGTGCTGGGCACCATTGGAGCGCTGCGTAAAGGAGTACAAGTCGAAATTACCCCAGTCGGTGGGCAATTGCACGGAAATGTCGCGGGTAATTAGGCTTTCCGCCTTTAGCCGGTATTTAATGAGGTCTTGCACCGAAATCAGTTTTAGATTCCAGCGCTTTGCCACTTCTTCCAAGTCGGTTAGGCGGGCCATTTCGCCGTCTTCCTTCAAGATTTCCACCAGCACACCTGCCGGCTCAAAGCCCGCCAACCGTGCTAGGTCGACGGCCGCTTCGGTGTGGCCGGCCCGGCGCAGTACGCCTTCTTTGCGAGCCTTCAGGGGAAAAATGTGGCCCGGCCGACCTAGGTCGGAGGGCTTGGTTGTGGGGTCGATGAGGGAAAGGATGGTTTTGCTGCGGTCGGACGCCGAAATGCCCGTCGTCACGCCGTTGATCAATAAATCGACCGATACGGTAAAAGGCGTGGCGTGCAGAGCTGTGTTGCGGCCCACCATTAGCTCCAAACCTAGCTCTTCGCACCGTTCCTCGGTGAGTGGGGCGCACACGAGGCCGCGGCCGTGCGTGGCCATGAAATTTATGACTTCCGGGGTAGCACAACGGGCAGCGCAAATAAAGTCACCTTCATTTTCGCGGTCTTCGTCGTCTACCACAATCACCACTTTGCCGGCGCGGATATCGGCAATGGCATCTTCAATTGAATCGAGCATAGCAAGTGCGAGCAGTATAAGGGCCTGCTTCGGCCTAAATAACCAACAAGGGCGGTGCGAAGTTACGAACGGCGAGATGGTGAAATGGTGAGATGGCGAAATGGAGAGCTAACGAGGTGGCGAAACAATGAATTGATGACTCACCTCGCCCGGCTATACTCGATTAAGCCCGCTACAGTGCCACCTTCTTTTCGCCCTTGTCAACGCCTAAGATAAACTTCGTTAGGCCCTTCATATAAGTCTGCTGGTCGTCGTATAGGCTCATGTGGCTGCCTTTTGGGCAAATGAGGGCGGTACCATTTTGTACTTGCGTGGCAATCCAGCGCATGTGCTCGGGGTCCATGGTGTCGTATTTGCCGCCGATAGAAAGGGTTGGTACGGCGAGCTTGGGTAGATCTTTGGACCGGTCCCAGGTGGTGAGCTTACCCGAAATACCGAACTCACTGGGCCCCTGCATGGTCACGTAGAGCGACTGGTTGATCTTGCTCATGGAGCGGGTAACGGGCTCCGGATTCGGTACGATGCGGCACAGGTGCTCGGCGTAGAAATTAGGTTCGAGCAGCTCCATGTAGCGCGGGTTGCTGAAATCCTTCTTGGCTTCGATCCGACGAATTTCGGCCAATACGTCGGGCTTCATTTGCTTGGCCAGTACTTCATCGGCGTACTTGCCATAGTCGGGGCAGCTCATCATCATGTTTGAGATGATGAGCCCTTTCATATTTTGCTGGTATTTGAACGCGTACTCGGCCGCCAGAATACCGCCCCACGAGTGCCCTAGCAGGTAAAAGTTATCCTTGTTCAGGTTCAAGGCTTTGCGCACTTGCTCCACCTCCTCCACGTAGCGCAGCAGGCTCCACATGGCCGTATCCTTGGGGTTGTCGGAGTTGCCGCAACCTAGCTGATCGTAGTAGATGAACTCGATGCCCTCCTGCGGCAAGAAGCTCTCCATGCACTCGAAGTACTCGTGCGTGGCGCCGGGGCCACCGTTGAGCAGCAACAGCTTGATGCGCGGGTTATTGCCAAAGCGCTTCGTCCAAACGTTGAATGTGCCTTTGGGCGTTGTAATCGGAATTACTTGTACCCCACCGGTTTGCACGCCAGCGGTACTGTCTGAGGCAAAATAAGTAGAGGCCGCAACGGCAGTATTCTCTTGGGTATGTTGGGTGCAGGAAAGCGTACCTAGCCCAAGGGCCAGCAGGCTTAGGCGAAACGTAATTGTTGACAGATTCATAGGGTTGAGGGGAAAGCTAGGGTGAAAACGGCACGACACGCGTCGCCCTTAAACCTACAGACCCTCGCCTAGCATTGCAACCGTTGCTCACGCCTGCATGACCAAGTTAGCACTTGTTACACCTGCGGGCTTATGCACCAAAAAGCGCCTCTAGCTTCGTCGTAGCCCCCGACCAAGTATAGTGCTGCCGTACAAACTGACGCCCACTGGCAGCTAGCTCCTCGGCGCGCGCGGGTTGCGTAAGCAAAGTAATCAGGTGGGCGGCTAGCTCTGCCCCCGTGCCCCCAACTAGAATTTGCTGATCAGGTTGAGCTTGCAAGGCATTGTTAGCCAACGGGGTAGTCACGCAGGGCAGCTCCATGGCCATAGCTTCCAACAGCTTGTTTTGCAGGCCAGTGCCTACGCGCATGGGTGCCACAAACACGCGGGCTCCGGCGTACGCATCCCGGATGTCGGGGAGCCAGCCGCTTACGGTTACGGCGTCAGACGCTAGGGCTTGCACCCGCGCCGCCGGCGTGGTGCCCGCAATCAGGAGCCGAGCTTGGGGTACTTGCTGCCGCACCAAAGGCAAAATCTCGCCGGCTAGAAACTCCGCCGCGTCGATGTTGGGGTGGTAGCCCATGTTGCCGCAAAACAACAACTCGTACTCTTTCGCGCGCGGCATCGGCTGGAAATAGTCGGTGTCGATGCCATTGACGACCACCTGAATCTGGCTGCTCCGCGGGTGGTCGATGAGCTGGCGGTCTTGCCCAGATATAATGGTGTGGTGCTGAAACGAATTGAATACGTTGCCCTCGTACCTGCGCAAACGGCTAGCTTCCAGCAGCATAACGGGGCGCTGCCAAGCAGGGGCATTGTCGGCGCGGCGCTCTACCCCGGCGGCCAGCGCATCCATGTAGTCGAGGGTCATCAGTACGCGGCCGAGGTGAGGCTTCAGGTACTCGGCCATGCGCACCAGCTGGCAATACACGTGCGCGGGTTGGAACTCGCGCAGCAGCGCATCAAGCACACGTTGGGCGCGGCTGTCGTAGAAGTAGCCGACCTGAAACGGACGCCCGGCCAAAAAAGCCTGGGCCATGTTACGGATTACGCCAGGGCGCTTCAGTCGGTGTACGTGCAGACCACCCGCGCACAGGGGCCGCACGGCGGCGTAGTCGGCCTCCGTTACGGGTTCATCCGACAGCGCAAACAGGCATATTTCGTGGTGTTGAGCGAGGTAGCGCAGCTGATGAAACGCACGCAACTTGTCACCTTTATCGAGCGGGTAGGGAAAGCGGGAAAGCAGAACAAGCAGCTTCATTCGGGCAAACTTACAAGCTTTCCGAACGCTGTACGCTATGGTAGAGCGCCACAAACTGTTCTACGATCCGCCGATTATCATACAAACGGGCAATTGTATCGGCGGCGGCTTGTCCAATAGCCGCCGGTTGTAGCTCCCCTTGGTAATAGCGCACCAATAGATCAATCCACTCCTCGGGCGTGTCGCGCACCAGAATATCGTGGCCATTGCGCACGTGAATTCCCTCGGCACCTAGGCTAGTACTGATGATGCACTTTTGCAGGGCCATGCCTTCAATGATCTTGACGCGCATACCACCGCCCGACAGCAGCGGCACTAGCATCACGTCGTAGCGCTGCATAAAATCAGCCGCCGACTCCACGAAGCCGTGCATGAACACATTCGGCAGCGCAGACTGCTGTAACCACTCCGGCGGATTTTTGCCAGCAATGTGCAGCTCTAGGTCGGGTAACTGCGCATGCACCTTGGGCCACACGTTGGTTAGGAACCACTGCACGCCCTCTTGGTTGGGCAACCAATCGAGGGAACCAATAATGAATAGCGTTTGGGGCTTGGGCGCAACGGCTAGGTTTGTCGGCAACCGCTCCAAGTTCACGCCCGCCGGGATGAACTGAATGGGCGGGTGCGGCCCTAGCTTTTCGAAGCGCTGCTGGTCGGCTTCGGTAATGGCGGCAATGGCATCAAAGCGACACAGCATCCATTCCTCAAACTGCTTTAAGCGCTGCGCTAATCCTTGCAAATACCATTTCTTGAGCGGGTTGCTGGCTCGGCGAGCTAGCATTTCCCAAATAGTATACTCTACGTTGTGCGCCCGTAATACGAGTGGTGGTAAGTGTTTCCCACTAGGCTCTTTTGCTGCGCCATCAGGGCTGATCCAGTGGCGTGCGTACCAAGCCACAAAAGTGCCTTCCAGTTGCACTACATCAAACTCCTCTTCCTGTAGCAACTGCGCCAGCTGCGCCTTGGCCTTCTGGCTGACAAACCGCTCTACGTTATAAGGCAAGTCGCTGCTCACCAGATTACGCAGTGCTTTCCAAGGCGACAGGCGCGTATCAATATCCACGGTGACCAGCCGCATGTTCGGACCTAGGTGGGCCAGCGCATCGGCGGGCTGACGGTGCTTGGGCGTGTTCAGGGCCAACATTGTCACTTGGTGGCCTGCTCGAATTAGCCCGGCCGTCACGTCATACATGGCTATGGCCCCGCCATCGGTAGGCGGATAAGGTACGCGCGGGCAAAGCTGAAGAATATGCACGAAGGAGTAACTGAGCGACTGAGTAACTGGCTAGCAGAAGTAGGCGACAAACTTACTCATTCATTTATTCACTCAGTCACTTAGCCGCTCAGTCACTCTTTTACGCGTGAAACTGCTGTAAGACCGCTTGCACTTGGTCGTCGGTGCCGAGCAGCAGTAGCACGTCGCCGGGTGCGGGGCGGGTGTCGGCGCTGGGGCTGACGAGCACTTCTCCATCTTGACGGCGCAGTCCGATAACGGTGGCGCCCGTGCGGGAGCGGACGTCCAACTCGCGGATGCTCCGCCCTTGCCACTCCCGCCGAAACTCCTGGTAGCGCAGCTCTTCCAGGCGCAACTTGTTTGGACCTAGGCCACTGATCATATCCAGGAAGCGAATCACCTCGGGGCGCATGACCAGGTTGGCCATATGGGAGCCACCGATTTCTTCCGGCATCACCACCGAATCGACGCCTGCCCGCAGCAGTTTGCTCTCACTAGTTTTGACACTAGCCCGCGCAATGATTTTGAGGTTAGGATTGAGCCCGCGGGCGGTGAGAGCTACAAACACATTGTCGGCATCTTTGGGCAGCGCCGAAATAAGAGCCTGCGCCCGCTCTACCCCCGCTTGCAAGAGCACCTCGTCGGCGGTGGCATCGCCGAAGACAGCCGCAATAGGGCCCATGCCATTTTCCGTTGCCGTGCGCAGCAGCTCCTGGTCTTGTTCTATCACCACCACTTGCGCGCCATTGGCCAGCAGCTCAGCGTAAGCCTTGCTCCCGTTGCGCCCGAAGCCACACACGATAACGTGGTTGCTAAATCCTTTGATTTCCTGATCAGTCCGGTACATATTGAATAAGGTGCGCAGCTCCCCATTGAAGATATAAGTGGTGAGCTGGGAAATCAAATAGGCAACAAAAACGAGGTTGATGAAAATGTAAACCGAGACAAACAGCCGCCCCGCCGGCGAAAAGGGGTGCAACTCCCCGTACCCCACCGTCGAGACGGTGGTAATGGTCATGTAAAACGCGTCGAGCAAGCTGTAGTGCTCAATCAGCATAAAACCCATGACGCCGATAGTGATGCTAGCCAAAGCCAGCAGCAACGACACCACAAAGCGGTTCAAAGCAGCCGCGCGCTTCCACATGGGGGTTGGGACGAATTGAAAGTCAGAACTAAAAACGAAGCTAGGATTAAAAAGCTAGCAGCAAGCTCCCCTCCTTTTTTTAAGGAGGGGTTGGGGGTGGTCTAATTAGAGCTAGAAGACTAAAGCTAGCTTCTGGTTCTACCGACTTTTACCACCCCCAGCCCCTCCTTAAAAAAGGAGGGGAGCTAGGTTCTAATCTTATAAATAAAGCCCTCAGGCTCCGCGCGGAATCACGGTGCCGAGCATGTTCCCCAGCTGGTCGTCCATCTGCTTGAGCAGCTTCACGGCGTGCAGGGTCTCCATCAGCGTTTCTTCGTCGAGCGGCTCGCGCAGGGAGTCGAGACGAGCGGCTAGCTCCCGTTGCACGTTCACTTTGTTGAGGCGCAGGATGGCGTTGTCGCAGGCTTGCTGGAGTTGGTCTAGCTCGCGGGGCACATAAATCTGGTGGGTGCTCCAATTCGGGCTCAGCTCATACTTCTCGGTGGCTAGGTCGCTCACCAGCGCCCGGATGTCGCCCCGACCGTGTTGGATAAACGTGCGCACTTCGGGCCAGCGGCCTTGCTCCATTTCCGCACGGCACAAGTGCAGCATATCGGCGTAGATGGGCGTGCGAATGGGCGTTTCGTCCAGCTGGCTAAATAAGTACTGGGCCACGCTGATGTCCTCGGCCAAGGGCTGGGCGGCGTAGAGCAGCAGCAAACGCACCACTTCCCGCTCGCAGGCTTGCAGCACATCGGGCACCGGTTCAGCGTCGGGGTCGGCGGCGGGGCCAACTTCTAACGGCCCAAACAGCTCCTCGGTAGCACCATACATGGCGGCTTCGTCCTCGGGGCTGAGTTCGGGTAGCGAAGGGACATTGCGAACCGGCGCAGGTGCAGGTTTGGCCGGAGCGCTGCTGCTAGGTGCTGGGGTGCCGCCCGCCGCTTTACCCGACGAATTCTTTACCAGCTTGTTGTACTCCGTAATGAGTACTTGCTCATCAATACCGAACGTGGCGCTGGTTTGCTGCAAAAAGACCTGCCGCTTGATCGGGTCGGGCACTTTGGCAATGCTTTGCAGCACGTCGCGGATGGCTTCCGCTTTCTTCACGGGGTCGTGGGCGGCTTCCTTCGCTACCAAGTTGGTTTTGAAGCTGATAAAGTCCTGGCTGTTAGTATCCAGGTACTCCCTAAAGCGCTGGTCACCAACCTTGCGAATGTAGCTATCGGGGTCGTCGCCGTCGGGGAAGAGCACCACGCGCACGTTCAGACCACCCTCTAAAATCAGGTCGATGCCGCGCAAGGAGGCCCGAATGCCCGCCGCGTCTCCGTCGTAGAGCACGGTTACGTTGTCGGTGTAGCGCCCGATCAGGCGTATCTGACTTTCCGTGAGCGAAGTGCCCGACGAGGCCACCACGTTGCGAATGCCACCTTGGTGCAAGCTCAGCACGTCGAGGTAGCCTTCCACCAAGTAGCACACCTCCTCGTTGCGGATGGCTTGGCGGGCCTGGTACAGCCCATACAGCACGTCGGACTTGTGGTAGATGTCCGATTCGGGCGAGTTGAGGTACTTGGCGCTCTTATCGTTGGCCTTGAGCGTACGCGCCCCAAAGCCAATTACGCGGCCCGAAATATTGTGAATCGGGAACATTACCCGCCCCCGGAATCGGTCGTAGCGGCGACCGGTGTCCTTACCTTGGTCGTCTTTGCGCTCAATAGCTAGGCCGGTCTTTTCCAGGTATTTGCGCTCAAAACCTGCTTTCTCCGCCGCCTTCAGCAGATCGTCCCATTGATCGAGGGAGTAACCTAGCTCGAAGGTTTTGATAGTTTGTTGGTTCAGGCCGCGCTGGCGCAGGTAGCTTAAACCGATGCTTTGGCCCTCGTCGGTATCGGTAAGCAGCTTGTGGTAATGATTCTTGGCCCAGTCCGAGATGATGTACTGCGAATCCTTATCATTTTGGATAAGCTGCTCTTCCGGCGTTTTCTCTTCCTCTTGAATATCAACGCCGTACTTCTTCGCCAGATATTTCAGGGCCTCCACGTAGCTGGTGCCCTCGATATCCATGATGAACTGAATTACCCCCCCGGCCTTGCCGCAGCCAAAGCACTTGTATAGCCCCTTGGCCGGCGCCACCGAAAACGACGGCGACTTTTCGTGGTGAAATGGGCAGCAGGCCCACATATTCTGGCCTTTGCGCTTCAGGGTCACGAAGTCGCCTACCACCTCCACAATGTCGGCGAGGTGTATGATTTGATCAACGGTTTCTTTCGGGATGCGGGCCATAGCACAAAGGTACGTGCGCTACCTAGAAGTAGCGCTAACCAACAGTAGCGCTGGCCAAGCGCTCGGCCCCACGTTGTACAACTCTTCCCTAAATATTCTGCCGCTTATTAGGATTTAGCCAGGTTATAATGATACTTACTCAACAATCGTAATCATCTACTTCCCAAACCTTTACAGGATTACATTCATGAGGAAAAGTACTACTATTCTCTGTCTGTTGTTGGCTTTATTGCCTTGGGTGGCCACAGCTCAGAAAGGGCTACCGCCGCTCATCGACCGGGAGCTGCTCTTTGGCGACCCTGAAATTTCGGGCGGTCAGCTTTCCCCCGATGGCAAGTTTTTGTCCTTCATCAAGCCCTACAAAGGCACCCGCAACATCTGGGTGAAGGGTTTGAAGGAGCCGTTCGACAAAGCTAGGCCCATGACCAACGACCAGACGCGCCCCGTGCGCAATTACTTCTGGAGCCGCGACGGCAAATACTTGCTTTATGTGCAAGACAAAGGCGGCGACGAGAACTTCAACATCTACGCGGTGAACCCCGCCGAAAAGCCCACCGCTGGCCAAGAGGTGCCCGCTGCCCGCGACCTAACTGGTCTGAAAGGCGTACGCGTAGCTATTTACAACGTGCCGCTCACCGACCCCAACACGCTCTACATCGGCCTCAATGACCGCGACAAAGCCTGGCACGACCTTTACAAACTAAACCTAGCTAGCGGCCAGAAGACGTTGGTACGCAAGAACACCGACCGTATTTCAAGTTGGATCTTCGATTGGAACGACCAGCTCCGCCTAGCGGCTCGCTCTAACCCCGACGGCAGCTACGAGTGGCTGCGCGTAAGTGGCGACCAGATGACGCCGTTCTACAAAACGTCCCTCGATGAGGACAGCGAAGTGGTTGGCTTTGCCAAAGACAACCAGCACGTGTACATGACCACCAACAAGGGCGCCGACCGCAACCTGTCGGAAATTGTGTTGATGGACCCCGCCACGAGCCAAGAGAAACTGTTTGCCGCCGATCCGCAGCACCGCGTAGATGTAGGCCCACTGGAAATTTCGGAGAAGACCCACGAGCCGGTTCTCGTTGATTACAACGATGACCGGCTGCGGCGCGTGTGGCTGGACAAAACGTTTGAGCAGGACTTCAAAACGGCCACGGCCAAGCTGCCCAACCTCGACGTGTACCCCGTGTCGCACACCACCGATGAGCGCCTGTGGCTGCTGTCAGCCACCGACGCCACGCACCCTAGCACGGCCTACCTTTTCGACCGCCAGACCAAGCAACTCACCAAACAGTACGAAACCCGCCCCAAGTTGCCCGTAGCCGACCTAGCTTCGATGACGGTGGTGCGCTACAAATCGTCGGATGGTTTGGAGATTCCTGCGTATTTGACTTTGCCTAAAGGTGTTGACCCCAAGAACTTACCCGTCGTTATTTTCCCGCACGGCGGACCGTGGGCCCGCGACATGTACGGGTTCAATGCCTACCATCAGTTTTTGGCTAACCGCGGCTATGCCGTGCTGTCGCCAAACTTCCGCGCCTCTACTGGTTACGGCAAGAAGTTTCTGGAAGCTGGCAACAACGAGTGGGGCCAGAAAATGCAGGACGACCTGACTTGGGGCGTGAAATACTTGGTAGAGCAAGGCATTGCCGACCCGAAGCGCGTAGGTATCATGGGCGGCTCCTATGGCGGCTACGCGACCCTAGCTGGCGTGGCCTTCACGCCCGATGTATACGCGGCGGCGGTGGCCATCGTGGCGCCTTCCAATCTGGTCACGCTGCTCAACGCCATTCCGCCCTACTGGGAAGCCGGCCGCAAGCAGATGTACGCCCGCATGGGCGACCCCAACACGGAAGCCGGCAAAGCGCAGATGTTCCGCCAGTCGCCCTTGAACTCGGCCGACAAGATCAAGACGCCACTCATGGTAGTGCAGGGCGCCAACGACCCGCGCGTGAACAAGGCCGAAGCCGACCAAATCGTGGTAGCCCTGCGCGACCGGAACTACCCCGTGCAATACATCCTAGCCCCCGATGAAGGTCACGGTTTTGCCCGCCCCGTGAACAACCTAGCTATGATTGCTGCCTCCGAGAAGTTCCTCTCGGGCTACCTGCACGGCCGCTACCAGCAGAGCATGACGCCCGCCGTCGCCAAGCGCCTAAGTGAAATCACCGTCGACCCCAAAACAGTAACGCTTAAAAAAGTAGGAACGGCTACGATGGAAATGAAATAGATTGTGCCCGGGAAAGCTCAGCAGTAAATTACTGCAATCCACTAACTGTCTCGTAGCTTGCCCTACACCTTAACCTATTCATACTCTTGAAGATCCTTTACCCCTCCTGGCGCTGGCCGCACTACTCGGCGCTTGCTCCAGCAACGCAAATACACCGCCGGTCGAGACTACCGCTCCTAGTACTGCCATGGCCTCCACTACCGTTGGCGAGCAGTTTATGGAGGCATGTGCGAAAGAAGATTCCATTAAACTAAGAAGCCTGCTGGCCGACGACGTGGTGGTGATTGGGAACTCGCCAAGACAGCAGGCGAGTGGCAAAGACACGGTGGCGAACATGACGGTGAAAACCTTTCCCGTAACCAACAACTTCAAGTTCACACTACTAACCAAAAAGGGCGATGCCAACCTAGTGTATCACACTGGCTTTTATACCCAAAATGTAGAACCCTCTGCCAGATATAAAAAGGGCGGAATTGATACCGGGTCATACATGATGATAGCAAGCAAGGACAGTACGAATGATTGGAAGATTAGCTACCTCCATAGTGCTTCGGCTCCCTTTCAGGCTAACAAATAGCTCCTGCTAAATACGCTTGCTCAAAGGCGGCTGGTAATCGAGTTACCAGCCGCCTTTTTTTATAAAACGAGCAAGCAGTTCTATTTCACAATGATAAAGTAAGCTAGCTTCTTAACGCGCCCCAACCGCCTTGCTTTTGTTGTGCACATCACTCGCCCCAGAGGCTTGCGACGACAGGCTTTCGGCCGACACGTATGCGTCGCTAGCGCCGGAGGCTTGCACCGTGGCGCGCTTGCTCAGCAAATCGGAGGCGCGGTAGTCGCTGCTGCCGCTGATGTGCACTTGCTGGCTCTCCACTTGGCCGGTCAGGCGGATGTCGCTGGCGCCGCTGGCTTCTACGCTGAGCGTTTTGGCCTTTACTCCTAGCGTTACGTCGCTGGCCCCGCTGGCTTTGATAGTAAAATTATCGGCGGAGAAAACCGATTCGCTTTTCACGTCGCTGGCGCCACTTACTTCCAAGCCCGACAGCTGCGGGGTGGTAATATAGGCGACTATCTTGTTGCCCTTGGTTGACAACCAGTCACGCCAGCCACTACCGTCCTTGTCGCGGTAGATGCGCAGCACTCCGTTCGCAACTTCCGTGCGGATGTATTTTAACACGTCATCATCGCCGGCTTCCAGTACCACGGAGGTTTTGGCCCCTTGCTTCAGGATAATGTTTACCGCGCCGCTGGCTTTGATACTCCGAAAATCACCGGTTTGACGGGTTTGCTTTTCTTGAGCCGAAGCCGAATAGGACACCGTGCTTAGTCCGAAAGCTAGCGCGCCGATTTGGAGTGCAGTAGTTGTTTTCATGGGAAAGAAGGGTTGAAGTTGGCGTTTGAGTAGTCAGATGCAGAAAGGAAGCTAGCCGTTGCCTGGAGTAGCTTCGTCAGAATGACTGAGTGGCGTTGCCATTCTGCGCACTAGGCAGCGACGAGGAAGCTGAGTTTACATACCTAGGTTATTCTATTCAGCTTGTTCAGCTTACTTCTGTGCTTAGAATGATAGCGGGTCGGGGCAAGGCGCGTGTTCTTCTCGAATAGTTGCGGCGAGGCAACTTCTACCCACGTTTCCGGGTTATCTTTGCAGCTTGAACTTTTGACTTATGGCTATTACCCAAGAAGATGTCCTGCGCGCGCTGAGTTACGTGGAAGAGCCCGACCTAGGCAAAGACCTCGTGACGCTCAACATGATTGAGGACGTGAAGATTGACGGACTAAATGTATCATTTTCCGTCATTCTTACCACTCCTGCTTGTCCGCTTAAGGAGCTGATTCATAACGCCTGCGTGCGCGCCATTCATACCATGGTCGACAAAGACGCCGTGGTAAACGTACACCTCACCTCCCGTGTCACAACGGCCCGCGCCGCTAACGCAGCGGTGCTGAGCGGCGTGAAAAATATTATCGCCATTGCCTCCGGCAAAGGCGGCGTGGGCAAGAGCACCGTGACGGCCAACCTAGCTTTGGCCCTGGCCCGCAGCGGCGCGAAGGTAGGCCTCGTGGATGCCGATATTTCTGGCCCCTCTATGCCCACCATGTTTGGTGTGGAGGATGCCCGTCCCCACGTTTTCCAGACGCCCGAAGGCAAAAACCTGATTCAGCCCGTGGTGCAATACGGCGTGAAGCTGATGAGCATCGGTTTTCTGGCGCCGGCTGAAAGCGCCATCGTGTGGCGTGGCCCCATGGCATCGTCGGCCCTGAAGCAGTTCATCACGGAAGTAGATTGGGGGGAGCTTGATTATCTGCTCCTCGATTTGCCGCCTGGCACCTCCGACATTCACCTCACGCTGGTGCAAACCGTACCCGTGACGGGGGCTGTTATCGTGACGACGCCGCAGAAAGTGGCCCTCGCCGACGCCCAGAAAGGCTTACAGATGTTCCGCCAACCGCAAATCAACGTGCCAGTACTCGGGGTAGTAGAAAACATGGCGTGGTTTACGCCCGCTGAGTTGCCCGAAAACAAGTACTATATTTTCGGCCAAGGTGGCGGCAAAGCGCTGGCCGACAAGCACGAAGTACCCCTGCTCGGTCAGATTCCGCTGGTGCAGAGCATTCGCGAAAACGGCGACCAAGGCACACCCGTTATTATGGAACCCAACAGCGTCCCGGCAGAGTTATTCGAGCAACTAGCCGAGGAACTAGCCCGTCAGGTTTCGATTCGCAATGCGACGCAAGGCCGTACGCAAATCGTGGAAATGACGAGCTAATTGGTTGGTAAGCCGTTGTGCTAGCAAGCGGAAAAGTTGAGCCGTTTAGGAATAAATACCTAAACTCGTACTTTAAACCGCTAGGTCTTTCGTTTACTTCGGCGAATTCTAACATTCTGATTTGTTAATCAGTTACTCACCAACAGATCAGCCCATTCCCACTCACCAGCCCATTACCCCATCAATTCAACACCTCATGTCGTATCCCGCAGTCGTAGAAGATCATCCCTTGTTATCCCGCATCGAGCAGGCGCTGGATACCATTCGCCCCTACCTAGCGGCAGACGGAGGCAATGTGCGCGTACTCGATATTACGGATGATATGGTGCTCCGGCTGGAGTTGCTTGGTGCGTGCGGCACTTGCCCTATGTCGCCCATGACGCTGAAAGCCGGCGTGGAGGAATCGGTGAAGAAAGCCGTGCCCGAAATCCGGGCGGTAGAAGCCGTGAATGTTACTCCCATGCAGGAACAGCCCGCTGGTCAGACAGGCCACCCGCTGCCCCCTACTCCCGTCCCGACGCCAGAATTTTAGTTCTCGCTTCTACTTTATCAAAGCCAGCTTCTACCCAGAAGCTGGCTTTTTTATTTGCTTCAAGCGACGAGCTACGCCGCTTAGCGGGCAGCTAGCTTCCTGCTCACGGACCTAGGTACTAGGAACGGTTGGTAAAAGTGGGCATTGGGGCAACGGTGAGGCTTGTTGGACGTTAAGGCTTTTACGTTCTTTCTTGCTCTATTTCCTTCCGCCAAACGCTTTTCGTCGCTCATGGTCGCCGCCAACAACCCCGATCTACATTCCTGGATCGACATTCCCGCTCACAGCCATTTTCCCATCCAGAACTTGCCGTTTGGTGTGTTCGAAACCTTCGAGCGTGGCACGCGAGTAGGTATTGCCATTGGCGACTACGTGCTGGATTTGTACGCCCTAAGTCAGCGCGGCTTTTTCGACGACCTCGACCTAGGTCCGCACGAGCCGAGGATGTTTCGGCGCCGTTCGCTCAATAGCTTCATTGCCCAGGGCCGCACGGTATGGCGGGCCGTGCGCCAGCGGGCCAGCGAGCTGCTGCGCCACGATAACCCCGCCCTGCGCGACGACGAAACCATGCAGGCTTGCCTCGTGCGCCAACGCGACGTAGACATGCTACGCCCCGTAAAGCCCGGCAACTACACCGATTTCTACTCTAGCCTGGAGCATGCTTCCAACGTCGGGCGCCTGTTCCGAGACCCCACCAACCCGCTGCCGCCCAATTGGCGCTACGTCCCCATTGGGTATCATGGCCGTGCTAGCAGCATTGTCGTATCCGGCACCAATCTTCACCGCCCCAACGGGCAGCGCAAAGCCCCCGACGCCCTAGCTCCCACGTTCGGGCCTTCGCAACAACTTGACTTTGAGCTGGAAATGGCCTTCCTCACGGGGCGCTCGACGGAGCTAGGTCATTCTATCCCTATTCAACACGCAGAGGAAGCCATTTTTGGGCTGGTACTGTTCAACGATTGGAGCGCCCGCGATATTCAAAGCTGGGAAACGGTGCCGCTGGGACCTTTTTTGGGCAAGAGCTTCGGCAGCAGTATTTCGCCCTGGGTGGTTACGCTGGATGCGCTGGAACCTTTCCGCGTTGCAGGTCCGGTGCAAGAGCCCGAACCCCTACTCTACTTGCGCACCGTCGACCCGCACCATTTCGACATCCATTTGGAGGTAAAACTACAGCCCACTGACGGCCCCGCGACCGTCGTAACGCGCTCCAACTTCCGGCATCTGTACTGGAGCATGGCCCAACAGCTCGCCCACCAAACCAGCAACGGCTGCAACTTGCAAGTCGGCGACCTATATGCCAGCGGCACCATCAGCGGCCCTACCCCCGATTCCTTCGGCTCGCTATTGGAGTTGACCCTAGGTGGCACCCGCCCCCTAGAGCTGTCCGACGGGACCCAACGCGGCTTCCTACAAGATGGCGATACCGTGACTATGTGCGCCTACGCAGAAAAGGACGGGCTACGCATTGGCTTTGGGGAAGTAACGGGCACTGTGCTAAGTGCGCTGTAGCGCGAGCTGTTGTTATATCTAAACCTAGCTCTCTGCTTTATTTCAAAGGGGTTTAGGAGGTAGTTCCTTCTCGTTGAACAATGAACTAGTTTTAGTTTCCTAATTCTAGTTGGGCCAACCCCAACCCCTCCTTGAAAAAGGAGGGGCGCTAGGTTTTAGCTTCTAGTTTCTTTAGCCTTAGCATAAGTCCTTTGCGGACTTTGTAGTCCACCCTACAGTGCGCCTACACTCAGCCCCGACGGCCTTTTCGCATCGTGGTACAGCCGGATGGAGGCCTTTTGAAAGTCTTTGGCGTCGGCTTTCGGGATGTCCACGAAGGTCTGCGGGTTGCGGTCGACTAAGGGAAACCAGGAGCTCTGCACCTGCACCATCATGCGGTGGCCTTTCTTGAAGGTGTGCAGCACGTCGGGCAGTTCATATTTTACCTCCGCCACTTGGCCCGGCGTGAACGGCTCTGGCTTTTCGAAGCTATTGCGAAACTTACCCCGAATCGGTTCGGCGCGCACGAGGCGTTGATAACCGGATGCTGGGCTGGCTTTTGAATCAGCTGCCTCGGCGGGTGTTACGTCGATGAGTTTAACGATGAAGTCGGCGTCGGTGCCGGTGGTTGATACAAATAAGTCAGCAGTGAGCGGTCCGGCTAGGGTTAGGTCTTGGCTAAGCGGCTCGGTTTGGAACGTGAGAACATCGGGGCGCTTGGCCGCAAAGCGCTGATCTTCCACCATGTACTCATTGTTGCGGTGCGCGTGCACGCCATCGGTGTAGGGTACCGGATTGGCTGGGTCGCTGACGTACTCGTTCAGGCTTTCGGTAGCAGTGGGTTTAGCTAGGGCTAGCTTGCCGCCTTCTTGCAGGTAGAAAGTTTGCGGCTTGGTTGGCTTCGGGGGCCACGCGTCGTAGGTTTTCCATTCGTTAGTACCTGTATTGAAAACGGTGGCTTCGGCCGCCTTGAAGTTGCCTTTGTCTTTGAGGTAGTAGTTGAAAAACTTGGTTTCCAGGTTGTCACGGAAATATTGGGCGGTGTTCTGTCCGAAGTTCAGCGGACCAAACTTGCTCCACTCGGGCCGCGCCCAAGCACCGTGCGTCCAGGGGCCCATCACGAGGCGGTTATTGGTGCCGACGCTCTGCTTCTCAATGGCTTTATAAGTATTCAGCGCCCCGAATAAATCTTCGGCATCAAACCAGCCCCCTACCACCAATACGGCGGGTTTTACGTCGCGCAGTGCAGGCCGAATGTTGCGGGCCTGCCAGTACGCATCGTAGGTTGGGTGCGCTAGGTACTCATTCCAGATTTTGCCGCGGTTGTTGAAATACGACGCGCCGTTAGCATTCTTGAGCGGACCTAGCTCCAAAAAGAACTTGTATAGATCTTTGGGCGCAGAATCGAACAGCGGCTTGTATTGCTCCGTGGGACCCTGGCGGGGCCCATCGAAGTAGCTCATAAAGCTGAAGTTATCCAGCAGGAAGAAGGCGCCCTTGTGGTTGGCGTCGTCGCCGATAAACTCATCCGTCACGGGCGCTTGGGGCGACACGGCTTTAAGGGCCGGGTGCGCATCGGGCAGGGCGGCCGTGGCGTAGAAGCCAGGGTACGAAATGCCCATCAGTCCCACTCGGCCGTTGTTACCGGCCACGTTCTTGAGTAGCCACTCAATCGTATCGTAGGTGTCGGAGCTTTCGTCGGTTTGCTTGCCGCTGTTGCCGGGCACGTTGGGCGTCATTTCCTCAAACTGCCCCTCGCTTTTGTAGCGGCCACGCACGTCTTGGTACACGAAGATATACTTCTCCTCTGATAGCTCTTGGCTAGGTCCGGGGCCACGCTTGCGGTAGTTGCTTTCCCCGTAAGGCCGCGCCGAGTACGGCGTGCGTTCCAGTAAAAAGGGGTACGGCTGCTGCGCCGACGCATCCTTGGGCACGTAGATAACCGTGTACAGCTTCACGCCGTCGCGCATCGGAATTTCGCGGTCGAGCTTGCGGTAATTCTGACGCACAAAGGCGGAATCGGGGGCGACAACAGAAACGGGCCCCGCTGCCAGACTAGCGGGCAAAGCCCCAAGGGTAAGCAGCAGCGTGGAAGCACAGAAGAAACGGGTCATACGGAGAAGCAGCCAAACGGATTTACGTGCTAAAGTTGCAACTATGTCCAAGCACTAAAAACTAGTTCCCCTCCTTTTTTAAGGAGGGGCTAGGGGTGGTAAACGTCGTTGAACGATACTAGAAGCTAGCTTTCTAGCTGGACCACCCCTAGCCCCTCCTTAAAAAAGGAGGGGAACTAGTTTTTAGATTTAACACGTAGCATGACCTGCTACCGACTCGCTAGCTCCACCTGCAAGGGTTCTTCGTTGGTGATTTCCTCGTTGCCGGCTTTCAGCACTACGTCGCCTACCTTCAGCGGGCCGAATACTTGAATTTGCCCGGAGCTTTCGTCGCCTTTTTGCACGTCTACCAGATCGGCGCGGCCTTTTATGATACGAATAACGTAGGTGCGCTCGGCGGTGCTTACCACGGCAGAGCGCGGCACAAACAAGCTGCTTTTGGCGGCATTGACGGGCAAGCTAGCCGTGGCGAACATACCCGGCCGTAGCCGATTTTTAGGGTTCGGAATGTCGATTTCGACTTGCTCGGAGCGGGTTTCGGGGCGCACACTGTTTGCCAAGCGGTTGATGACGCCCGTGAACGTTTCGCCCGGAAACGTGCGCACCATAAACCGCACCGAGTCGCGCGGGTGAATGCTGCCTACGTAGGCTTCTGGTACGGCCAAACGCAGACGCAAGCGATTGAGCTGCCGAATTTTGAAAATAGGCAGCGCCGTTTGGCCGCCGGGTCCCACGAAAGCGCCTGGCGCTAGGTTACGCTCCGTCACGACGCCGGCGAAGGGCGCCGTGATGCGCAAGTAGCCCGCCATCTGGCTTGCCGATTCGTAGTGCGCCCGGCCAGCGGCCACCAATAAGCTGTCAGACAATGCTTTGGCATGTGCCTGCTCCAAGTTCAGGGGCGATACGGCGCCGGCCGTGCGACTCGTCACGAGCAAGCGGTGGTAAGCCGCCCGACTGGAGCTGTAGCTAGCTTGGGAGGCTTTCAGCTGCGACAGAGCCTCGCTCAGGGCTGAGGTCAGCTCCGGCGCTTCTAATTCGGCTAGCAGCTGCCCCGTTCGCACCGGGTCGCCGATGTCGACGTGGAGGCGCTTGATGTAGCTGCTCACGCGCGGATAGATGTCGGTTTGGTAGTAGCTGTCTAGCTCACCGGGCAAACTCAGGGAGCGAGTGGGTTGCGCGCCCGTGACTTGCACGGCATCGTAGGGTATGTCCTTGGCGGGCTCCTCCGTCACGACCTCTTTCGTGTCGGCGTGGTTGCAGCCCGTGAGTAGCCCCAGGCCGGTGAGTAGACAGGCTCCTAGGGCACTTTGCAAAAAACAACGAATGGTATACATACCTGTCTGTTAAGCTTATAGCCGCTGCAAGCAGCTTGTTATATTGTTCGAAGTAATGGGTCGGCCTAGGGCTACAAGTTGTCCCCTAGGCATGGACCGGCTCGGCGGCATGCTCGGCCACTACGCCGGACTCGTCGCCATCGTAGGTGTTGCTTTCCGGATCATCGGGGTCGAGAGACACGGAATCGAAGGAGGTTTTGCGCTGCACGGCGGCAAACGCAATGGGCAGAATAAATAACGCCGCCAGCGTGGAGGCCAGCAAACCGCCGATAACGGCCCGACCCAGCGGGGCCGTTTGCTCACCCGAATCCCCCAGACCCGAAGCCATCGGAATCATACCGAAGACCATGGCAATGGAAGTCATCAGGATGGGCCGCAGGCGGGCCGCCCCCGCATCGCGCGCCGCCGACACCGCGTCGCGGTAGCGCAGGCGCAAGCTCTCCGCATTGGTCACCACCAGCACTGCATTGGCCACCGACACGCCCACCGACATAATCAGACCCATATAGGATTGTAGGTTCAGCGTCTGGCCCGTGCCAAGCAGCAATAGTAGCGCCCCCACCAGCACCGCCGGCACCGTTACGAGCACCACCCCGGCCACTTTGAAGGATTGGTAGTTGGCCGCCAGCAGCAGGAAAATGACTACCACGGCCAAACCTAGGCCTGTTTGCAAGCTGCTCATCGTTTCTTGGAGCAGCACCGAAAGGCCGCGGAGCTCCACCACCGAGCCTTTGGGCGGCGCGCCCACTTCGTCGATGGCCGCCTGCACGGCGCGGGTCGCCGAACCTAGGTCCTGCTGGTTGATATTGGCCGAAACCGTCACGATGCGGCGCGGGCCAATTCGGTCGTACTCGCCGGGCTCGGTGGCGGGGCGCAGGCTGGCTACGTCGGCGAGGGTGGGGCGCAGTTGGCCAGGCACCAACGGAATGTTCTGCATATCCGCCGTCGAGCGCATTTGCTGGGGCTCCATTTGTACCTGCACTTGGTAGGCAAAGCCCTTGCTGCGGTCGAGCCACAGGTTTTTGGCGGTAAAGCGGCTGCTCGACGTAGCTGCCACTAACGACCGCGAAATCTGATCGGGCGTGAGGCCAAACTGTGCGGCTCGCTCCCGGTCGATCTGCACTTGCATGGTTGGATAACTCAGCGGCTGATTCACACGCACGTCGCGTAGTGAAGGCACTTTTTTCAGCCGCCGCACTAGTTTTTCGGCGTACTGCTCGCCCTCCCCTAGGTCCTTGCCGCCCACCAGAATCTCAATGGGCGTTTGGGCGCCCTGACTCATGATCTTGTCGGTGAGGCTGATGGGCTCGAAGGTAATCTTCACGTCGGGCAGGTGCTTCTTCACGGCATCCCGAATTTGCTCCTTCAGCGCGTCCAACGATTTCACCTCGTAGTGCTCGGCCAGGTTCACCTGCAAGTCGGCTTCGTTGGGGCCTGCGTTGAACACGTACAGGGCGCTGGTGCCGTAGCTGGAAGGCGTCATGCCCACAAAAGCCGAGGTGATAGCCACGTTTTTCGGCCCTACAATCTGCTCAATCAGCTGGATAACTTCCTTTGTGCGCTGCTCGGTGCGCTCGATGCGCATGCCTTGCGGGGCCAAGATGCGGAGTTGAAACTGCTTGGCATGGGTGATATTTGGCATCATATCCTGCCCAATGCTGGTGAAGCCCCAGCCAATCAGCGCGGCGCACACTATCCCGTAAAGCGTCAGCACGAGGGCGCGGCGGGCTAGCAACCCGTCGAGCACACGCAGGTAGCTGCGCTTTACGCGCTCAAACCCTGTTGCTTTTGCGGGCTGCTCGTGGTCCGAATTGCTGTGCGCCGAGCTAGGTTCGTGCGGATGGTTTTTCAGCCACCAGTTAGCCACCACCGGCACAAACGTCTGCGACAGGATATACGACACGATGATGGAGAAACCCACCGACAACGACAGCGGAATGAACATGCCCCGCGGCACGCCCGTCATCAGGAAGGCCGGCGCGAACACCGCCAGAATGCTGATGGTGATGAGCAGCAGCGGAAACGACACTTCCTTGGAAGCATCCAGAATGGCCCTAGCTTTGGGCTTGCCCATTTCTAGGTGCTGGTGAATATTCTCAATCACCACCGTGGCTTGGTCGACCAGAATGCCGATGGCGAGGGCTAGCCCGCTCAGCGTCATGATATTGATGGTCTGCCCCGTGAGCTGCAACAGCAACACAGCCGCCAGCAACGACACCGGGATGGTAAGAATCACGATGATGGAGCTGCGGAAGTCGCCCAGGAATAGCAGCACTACTAGTCCCGTGAGCAGCGCCCCAATGCCGCCTTCTACCACCAGGCTGTGCACGGCCTGGGTCACGTACACCGATTGGTCGAACTCGTAGCTCAGGTGGATGTTGTCGGGCATCAAGGACTGCATTTCGGGCAGCTTGGCTTTGAGGGCGTTTACCACGTTCATGGTAGAAGCCTCGGCCGACTTGGTCACCGGAATGTACACCGAGCGTTTGCCGTTGATGAGGGCGTAGCCCACCGGTACGTCGGTGGCGTCTTCCACGGTGGCTAGGTCGCGCAAAAACACGGTGGGTCCTACCCCCTGTTTGAGCGGAATATCCAGAAACTCACTCACCTTCTCCAGCACGGCATTGCTGGGCGTCATAATCATGTAGTCGCCGATGCCAACCGAGCCGGCGGGCGCTATTTGGTTGTTTTTTACTACCGACGCCACAATCTGGTCGGGCGTCAGCTCGTAGCTTTTCATGCGCTCGGGGTTCACCCGAATCACGATGGTGCGCTCGTTGCCACCAAATGGCGAAGGCGCCGAGGCCCCCGGAATCTGCGAAAACAGCGGCCGGATGCGGGTCGAAGCTAGGTCCTGCATTTGCCCCAGCGTAGCCGAGCGGCTGCTAAATACCAGCTGACCCACCGGCAAGCTCGACGCATCGAAGCGCACCACGGTGGGCGGCACCGAGCCGGGCGGCAGGTAGTTCAGAACACGGCTTACTTGGTTGGCTACCTCACCGGCGGCCTGGGCCATGTTGGCGTCTTCGTAGAAAGTGCATTTCACGAGGCACAGCCCCTGGATGTTCTTCACTTCCACGTCTTTGATACCCGACACGTACAGCATCTGGTTTTGGTAGCGCGTGGCAATGAAGCCTTCCATTTGCCCCGGCGCCATGCCGCCGTAGGGCTGCGCGATATAAATCGTGGGCAGATTCAGCCGGGGAAAAATATCCACTGGAATGCGCCCCAGGGCCAGCACCGCGAATACGAGGATGCCAAGCAGCGCCACTATCACGGCAACCGGTTTGGCTAAGGCAGCTTTTATCATAAGGAAAGTGAATTAGTGATTTAGCGACTTAGTGAGTTGGTGATTTAGTGGTCTTTTGAGCTGATAGCATATGTGCTGATGCCGCTTCTAAACTCACTAAATCACTCAGTCACTAAATCACAGCTGATCGAGCAGCACGGCTAGGGTGCCGTTGGTGGCGGCGCGTAGCAGTAGGGCGCGCCAGAGGTTGTTCACGGCCAGGGCTTGGTCGGTTTCGGCGCGGTTGAGCACCACGGCGGCTTGGGTGAGCACCACGAGGTTGTCGAGGCCGGCGTCGTAGCGGGCTTTGGCTTGCACGTAGGCGCGCTTGGCGGCGTCGAGCTGTTGGGGCGCCTCCCTTGCGGTTTGGCGAGCTAGCTCTAGTTGCAGCACGGCGTTTTGCCGCTCTATTTGCAACTGCAAGGTTTGCTGAGCGTATTCGGCTTGGGCCTGGCTTACCCGCTGCTGCTGGGCGGCCGTGGCGTACTTGGTGCGCCACAGCTCGGTCACGTTCCAGCTCAACGACGCCCCCAATACGTAGTTATAGGCTTTGAAAGGAATGCCGGCCCCGAGTGCCGGATCAATAGCAAAATTGCCCGTTTCCCCGGCCCGGTTGCTGATGCCTGAACCCCGCCCCCAAGTAGCGCCGACCAACGACAACGTGGGACGCGTGTTCATGCGCAACGCGTTGCTTTGTGCCTCGCTGGCCCGAATGCGTTGCTGATAGGCTTGCAAAATGGGCGGCAGCCGCGTCGTGTCGACGTTCAGGGGTGGCTCAGTCGAAGGCAGCTTGGTATAAAACTTCATCGAGTCGATTTGAATGGCCTGCGTCGGCACCCCGAGCAAACCGGCTAATCGTACTCGTTGCTGCAAAGCTTGCTGCTGACTAGTAAGCAGTTGGAGCTGCGCCCGCGAGGTTTCAGCGTCCGTCACCGAGCTATCGATACCCGCCCGGATGCCCGACAGCGCCCCGGCCCGAATAACGGTACGCAGCGCTTGCGCCCGTTTCAGATTGGCCGCTTGCAACGCCACCGATTTTTGGGCTACCAGCGCCAGCAAATAGGCGTCGGCCACCTGCACTTGGTGCGCAAATAGCTCTTGGTCGTAGTCGGATTGGGCTTGCGCCACGGCGGTATTGGCGCGTTGCACAATGGCGCGGTAACGTCCAAACGTCAGCACGGGCCACTCCACGGCTAACCCGGCTTGGCTGGTCCAGGTGGTTTGGCTGCTGAAATCGGGGCGGACACCCGAAACCGGAATAGCCCCACCCGACAACGCGGCGCCCCGCACCTGGTTGGAGGTGCCGTTCAGCGCCTGGGCTTGCATGGTTATCTGGGGCAGAAAGTTGGCGCGCGTCGTGCGCACGTCGGCGGCGGCGGCCCCCACGGCAGCCTGCCGGGCCCGGAGCGCCGGGTAGTTGGTTCGCGCCAAGTCCAGGGCTTGCGGAAGGGAAAGCGGCGCAGTGACCACGGCCTGCGCCACCGCAGCCTGCTGAATGAGCAAGCCGGCCGCGCCCACCACTAGTAGCAGTAAGCGGCGCCCACGAAGACCTGTAATACCGAAAAGGAGAGCAACTAGCATATGCCACAAAGCTCCGACGCCGGTATTAGGCTGACATTAGCAACATATTAGAAGTTATTAGAACGGTGAAATGGCGAGTGGTGAGATGGTGAGTAGCAGGTATGAGAACATTGCGTTTTGTGGCATAAACTCATTACTCACCATTTCACTACTCACAAATTCACCATTTCACCATCTCACCACTGACCAAGGGCAAATCAACCTCCGCTACGGTGCCGCCGCCGGGGCGCGGGTGCAGGCGCAGTTGGGCTTGATGCAGCTGCAAGATCTGTCCGGCTAGCGTCAGGCCGATGCCGAAGCCGTTGATGGCGTGCACATTGCTACCCCGTACCAAGGGTTGAAAGATGCGCTGCATATCGGCGGGGGCAATGCCAATGCCCCGATCTTCGATGCGCAGGCGTATACCTAGATCAGTATTCATTTCCAGGCGCAGCTCTACTGGTTGCTCCGCGGAATACTTGCAAGCGTTATCCACTAAGTTGACCAAAGCCGTGCGGAGCAAGTGGGCGTTGCCGAGCACGGTAGGCGCCGTGGGTTGGCGTTCCACGCCTTCGCTCACGGCTAGGGAAAGGCGCTGCTGGGGGCGGTGCTGCTGCACGGTATCCATCACATCTAGCAGCACATCCATCAGCTCTAGCGGCTGCCGCTCCAGGGGCCCACTGAAGCCGCCTAACCGAGCTAGGTGCAACAGGCCATTGGTTAGCTCCGTGAGCTTGTCGAGTTCTTGCGCCGCTTGCCCAATACCTTCTTTGAGGCTAGCCACGTCTGAGTCGTAATCAAGCGACGTTTCCAGCCAGCCTTTGATGGTGGTGAGTGGCGTGCGCAACTCGTGCGAGGCTTGGGCAATGAATGTCCGCTGGCTTTCCGCAAGCGCCTCTTGGCGAGCCAGTAGGTCGTTGAAGGCAGCAGCCAGCACGCCTACTTCGTCGTGGGAGTGCAACGCCCGCAGGCGAAAATCGCGCGTTTGGGCACCGGGTGTCCGCAGTTGGCGAATTAGGAAATTGAGTGGGGCGAGGGCCCGGCTGGCAAACAGTAACCCTAGCCCCCCAACCAGCCCCACAGCCATCAGGTTGCCGTAGATGAGCGAGCGTAGTAAATCGTGCTGCCGCGAGTAGCCCGCGTTATCGTAGGCGGTTACAACACTCACATAATCACCAGCCTTACCGGGCATTCGGTACGTTACCGCCACACCGTCCTTGGGGTAGCGGTGGCCAGAGCTTTGAAACGAGAACGTATGTTGCTTTTCGCGGCGGGCTTCCGCTAGAATTTCGGGCGTTGGCTGGAAGTCTTGGCCGTGCAGGCTAGCATAGAGCGGCGTGTTGTCGGGGGCGTAGAGGTACTCGGCCTGCTCGGGCAAGGAAGCTAGCACCGGGCTCATCGCCGATTCGTAGAAGGCCTCGGGCGCTACCTTCGCTTTGCGGGTCAGGCGCCGAACAAAGGAATCGTGTCGGTAATCGACGTAATTCAGGTACACATAGGTGGAAAAAGCCAGCAGAATCAGCCCTACTAAACTACTAAACCACAGCAGCAATTTGTGCTTAATCTGAAGCTGCGCCTTCATCAGCCCTGTAGTAAGTACCCCATACCGACTACCGTGTGCAGGAGCTTTTGGTCGAAGTTCTTGTCGATCTTCTTGCGCAGGTAGTTAACGTACACGTCGATAACGTTGGTATTGGTATCGAAGTGCAGGTCCCAAACCTTCTCGGCAATGTCAACGCGGCTCACGGTTTTGCCCCGGTTCACCATCAGGTATTCAAGCAGGGCGTACTCGCGGGTGGTCAGTTCAATGCGCTGCCCGGCCCGGCGCACGATGCGCGCATCGGTGTCCATTTCTAGGTCGGCTACTTGCAAAACGGCGTGCTGCCCGGCGTACGAACTACTGCGCCGCGCCAGCGCCCGAATGCGCAATAGCAATTCCCGAAACACAAATGGCTTCACCAAGTAGTCGTCGGCGCCCGCCCCGAAGCCGCTTTCCTTGTCCTGCAAGCTGTCGAGGGCGGTGAGCAAGAGCACCGCTTGGCGGGGCGAATGCTGCTTGATGTAGCGGCACAACTCAAAGCCGTTGAGCACAGGCAGGTTCACATCGAGCACCACTACATCAAAAGGTTGCTGCTCAAATAAACGTTGCCCCATCAGGCCATCGTAGGCTACAGTTAGCTCATAGTTTTCGCTTTCAATACCCTTGCGGATAAAGGAAGCTAAGCTGACTTCGTCTTCAACGAGGAGAATTTTCAAGGCGCAAAACAGGTGAGTGAGACAGGAAGCAGACGAAATGTAGCACCTTATTGGCGCTTTGCCCTGCTGCCTTAGTCGAGCTGCGTGGGCAGACTATTAACGGGAGCCGTGTCGTTTCGGTGCCGCAGACGGTAGAAGCCGGTTAGCACAATGTTGTTTTTGGCCGAGGTGTTTTGCGGCACAAACTGGTTCTGTTTGATCACCGGCAGGTTGTAATTGGCCTGGTGCACCCATCCCGCCTGCACCACCCACCGGTCGTTGAACTGATACCCTAGGCCCGCGTACACGCGGTTGCGCTCAAAAACTGGCCCTTTGGGGTTGAGAAATATTTCGTCGTACACGGACAGGAAAGCCGTTTTACTCGTCATAGTGGCTTTATTCAGCGGCACAAATGCATTTAGGCGGTAACGCAGCCGGTGGCGTACTTCGCTGCTGTCGCCCCGGTACGCAAACCAGCGCCGTTCGGCCCGGTATCGGTGTTCGAATTTTACACGACTAATAAACTGGTTCTGTACTAGTTGCAGCCAAAGCCGCTTCTCTACATTTAGAGGCCCCGCGCTCAGCTCGCGGTAGTCGGAGGTGCTGTAGCGTCCTGCCCCGAGCATTAGAAACGAGTTCCGGTCTAGGTCGTAGGTCAGACCGCCCTTTAGCTCGTTGTAGAAATAGCGGCTGAATATACCATCCGTGCGGGCCTGCACTTCGCCCCACGCACCCCACTTCTTTTCGGGGCTGCCCACCAGCTGCACCGTCCCAATAAACCAAGTGCCCCACGGCACAACGGGGTTGGAAGGTGATTGGGCAAAGGCCACCTGGCTATTAGAGCTCACCAATACCAGCACGGAGGCCGCAAGGAGTAGTGATTTAGTCATGAAAAGAACAGGCTTGAGGGGAAAAGCAGGCAACAAACGGCGGCGAAGATAGCCGCCAGTTGCCACTCAAAACATAACCTAATGATAACAAAAGGATCATCTGAGGAGCTTACTGCGCTCTGAGCTAGGTCTATTTTCACGAGCTCAGACAGAAAAAAAGGCAGCCCGACTTAATGTCGAACTGCCTTTAAAACACCAAACTAGAAGCTAGCTCCCCTCCTTTTTTCAAGGAGGGGTCGGGGGTGGTCCGACTAGAGCTAGAAAACTAGAGCTAACCTCTAGCATCATTCAACGACGTTTACCACCCCGCCCTTCGGGCACCCCTCCTTAAAAAAGGAGGGGAACTAGAGCTAGCTTCAAAAGGCACTTAGTTGCTAGCCCCTTCTATCCGCACGATGCGCGGGGTAGAGGGTGCTATGGCGGCTAGCTCCTAGGGTAAGGTCAGCGCCAACGTCGGCAGGTTTGGGCGCTTTGCCGGCGAGGCGGCCGCACTTGACTTTGGGGCTGGGCGCGTCGGGGCTGGGTAGGTCGAAAAGGGCCGGAGAATCTATCAGAAAGCAGGAAAGCGAGGCGGAACAAGCAACGAAAATTCGGCAACCGAGGCTAGGGTGCGCTATGGAGCGGCGAAAGAATTCGGTGCTGGCACGGATGCTAGGCTGCACTGCAGGGGGCTATTTGCAAGGACTTCTCTGCTTAGCTACACCCTTATTCCCTGCCGCTATGAGCCGCTATTTTTACCCTTTTAGCCAAGTTATTCGTAACCCTTGGCTGCCACTCACCCCGCTGGTATTTCTGACTGCAGTGTTGCGAAGCCAGGCGCAAGTGCAAAGTAACGTGGGGTATAGCCAGCAGGTGCTACCGAGTAAGTTTAAGGAAGTCACTCGGTTGAGTCAAGACACCGTACGTAATAAAATTATTCAAGACAGTCTAAGAAAAAGAGTAGAAACATTCATTAAGGCAAATCCAAACAAAGCCAATAAATGGCTTAGAACCTCCCAAGTAGGTGCTGAACGCGTACACAAATATGGTGTGCTGACCGATGGTGATTTCAGCAAAGCTGTTGTGAAAGATGGAGCTTCACCAACTACTGGGTCGATTGGGTTCAACTATACTCGGCTATTGCCCGTTACCTACGGCCGAAATTATTTATTACCATCCATTGATGCTTCTCAGCCCAAATCTACTCGCATAGATACAGTATTTATACAAGACCCAGAACGACTAGAAACCGACTTTAGCTTCAATCTTACCTTTTCTCTAGGTAGTCGCGGCGATACACTTTTATTAAGCCGAATCCTTTGAATGCTGCACGTCCAATAAATCAGCGTGATTTTGGGCAGAGTCTATTACTACCGGGTAGCAATGCCGCTACCGTAGTGCGCTCTATTGGTGTTTCGACGCGGTGGTACCCGGCAAGTTGGTGGGTAAAAAACCGATGGCTCAGGCCCTTTGGAATTGGCGCTGATCTAAGTGGTTCGACTACCCGTTGGGGCACTGCCACTCGACAGATGAGTGAGTTTACAATAATTACCGGCAATGGCTCCCTCATCTATACATTAGCTGATACTCCCGCAAAAAACAACGACGATTTTTCGTTACGCATTGACGCGTTTACAGGCTTGTCATTCCGCCAAATCCGAGGTGACATTCGGGAAGAAGCTAGCATAATTACCCAAGCCTTAGGTACACAGAACAAGTATAGTTTCTGGGGCTATGATCTTGGCTTCCAGGCATCAGTAAATGCCTTACGGGTCACGGCCACTTGGAGCACCTTCGGTGGGCATATCAAGGGGTTATCTAATGGCCAACTCCTCCTAGGGATTGGATTTAGCAACGCCTTCCGTTTTACGAAGACGGAACGGCTATAACTGCTGTAAAATGTCATCAACCCAGCGCTCTGCCGAAAATGAAGCAAAAACTCTTATCAATCTTCTACCGCTAAGTATTCCTGATGCTATATACCGCCCGGTTCGCCACCTGCCTGCTTGCCCTGCTTTGCTCTTTTGCATACTCAGGGGGTTACGCCCAGACTCCTAACAATACACTGTGCAAGGTTAATCCTTTCATCTTAGCGCGCCGCAATGCTAATCAGGAATTACTAATCAGGTCACTGAACTATGCTGACTTGAGTTACGCTTCGCCTCCGTTTAGTGATTGGGGCGCGCCGAAAGCACCCTATATTCTTTCAGCGGACGTTATTCCCCAGTTTGCTATCGGGGGTAAATGGTCGCCCATTGCTTTGCATCTCACTCCCCGGTTCAAAGCTCGGATATTTCGTAATGATGAGTTGGCTGGCGACTCCTCTTTACCCGTCCGAACACCTAGCTATATGCCAGGTGCTACGCTTTATTTCAAATGGGACCGATTAAACAGGAATTCTAAATACTACAAGTTTGCGAGTGTTTCAGCTTTCCACCATTCAAACGGGCAAGATGGTAATTCACTCAACCCCGATTGCACATACAATCAATATAATGGTAGCTTCTCTACTAATTTTATTGAGCCGGCTGTCTATATATCACGCCGATTCGACCGTAAGCCAGCCAATTTAGTGAAGACTAAAGCCGAATTACCTTGGCCACTGTCGAGATTGCGCCGAGATGTTGCAGGCAAAGATTTCAGTTGCGCGGATAATATCACCAGCTACTACGACTGGTACAACCGCCTAGGATTTGCTCAACATTTCTTCAATGATGCAAATATGCTGGGTCGCTATGGCCAAAGCCGTCTGAATATAAAAACAGGTTTCATTCGCAACTATGTTTACCGCGACCTGCTAGCTGCTGCTTCGGGGACTGGCAAATGTCCCACTGAATGTTACTTGTGAGAACTTGATAGAATCGTTCTAGATGCCTCGTTAATAAATGACCGAAAGCTACCCGACTTAGAAGGTAAAATGAATCATTGGAAGCAGAGAATGAATGTAACACTGATGTACGCTCACCGACTACCTGTTGCTTTAAATGCTTCTTGGATACTCAGCGCAGGTTATTATGGCAGTGACCCATACAACGCTTACTTTGAAGACTCTT